>Ga0209653_1000020_pt1 | contig 132088 bp, 116 predicted proteins | sample SaaInl6LU_22_DNA_FD_184644 | JGI IMG/M metagenome (GOLD analysis project Ga0209653, IMG submission 184644) | Marine microbial communities from expanding oxygen minimum zones in the Saanich Inlet - ESP_116LU_22_DNA (SPAdes) (version 2) | ecosystem: Environmental > Aquatic > Marine > Intertidal... | reverse complement strand
TGTTGCGGGCTTGTCCACTCGTATTTTGTATACATTCCCTCCAGATGAATCGTCCCAACTAACAAAGGCAATTTCCTTTCCATCAGGATGCCAAGAAGGCATCGCCTCAGTCACAGAAAGATTGGTCAACCTGCGGGGCGTCTTATCCTTAAAATTCATCAAATACAACTTATTTAGTGCCGTAAATACCATAGAAGAACCATCGGGTGAAATTTGTGTATCACGAATTTGATTGACGGAAAAAGTAGGTGTATCCTCAATCGGATAATCAAATTTGAGTTGAGGTGCCATCACTACCGTTTCATTGACCTCAAAAGGAATTTGAATCGCAGTACCCCCTTCAATGGAAACACGATAAATTTTTCCTCCAAAGGAAGTAATTAATTCTTTACTGTCTGGAGTAAAAGACATGGCAGGGAGTACACCCAAGGGTGCTATAGACTCTTGCTCATCCCGCTGAACTGGATATGCCAGCCATTCCTCTTCCATTGTTTGCAGATTGCGTTTTACTAGACCAGTTTGGTCGTTGAAACGACTCCCATAAACCAACCATTTTCCATCTGGAGAAAGAGTCGGTGTAAATGCCGATCCGTAACGGGAAGTCATCACCTCTTTTTTTCCATCTTCACGGTCGTAGGTGGCCAACTGATATTGTGGAAAGCGCGCATTATATTGCCAGGCTCCCATTCGCTGAGAAAACCAAATATAACGTCCCTCTGCACTAAAGGTAGGTTCAGAAATTTTAAGTGCATCTGGTTCTTTAATCAATTGACTTCCGCCGCCCCCATCTTTGTGATAAATATGAAGCTTAAAGTTTCTTGTACCTTTACTCACGGCAACATAATTCCCATCTGGAGACCAGTCTGCTGATTGCATTTTGGAAGTGTCACCCTTGGTCAGTTGAATCGTATCTTCTTCTTTACGATTTAAGATCCATACATTATTTCCTCCACTTTTATCTGATAAAAATAAAATGGAATTCCCATCTGGAGAATATTTTGGCTGAGAATCAAATGCCAATCCTTCTGTGATGCGTGTGGCTTTCCCTCCTTCAATTGGAAGTTCGTAGAGATCCCCTAAAAGATCAAATACAATGGTTTGTCCATTGGGGTGAACATCTAAAGACATCCATGTGCCTTCGTCAGTATTAATTTCTAACGATCGGGTGGCCTCCAGGGGAAGTCCTTTTTTATCCTTCTTGTTTTTTTCGTCTTGCGCTATTCCAAACTGAGCGAGTATTACTAAGAGTAGGAGTGGGAAACTTTTTTTCATAAGGCTTAAGTAATTAAAATTTATTTGTTTTCTTATTTATTCAATATTGAGTAATTGGTGAGTCACCTTTCCTTCAATAATTTGAAGAATATAAAGATAGCCGTGGATACTATCTTCAATTTGGAGGTAGGTTTCTTTTCCAATAATCCTATTTGCTAATGAAGGGGTTGTATTGCTGTGTCCGACGACTAGAACCGTTTTTCCTTCATTCTGTTTTTGAAAGGACTTGTTGTATAATTTTCTGGGGTCATAGTTTTCTATGGGCAGTGTTCTTTCCTCTGCGAGGGGTGAAGCGGTTTCTTGTGTTCTAAAGTAAGAAGTGGAATAGATCTTATCGAATGGAACCGCTTTTAAAATTGTTTTCCATTCTAGGGCACGCTTCTTTCCTTTTAGAGTGAGGTGTGGATTACGCTCATTTGAATCTACTGTTTCCTTTTCTGCATGGCGAATGAGATAATAGGTAGTCACCTCCTGACCTAAAGCTCTATAGCTCATTGTGAAGATAACCAAAAAAAGACTCCAATTAATAAAAGTCTTTAATGCGTTTTTATACAACTTAAATGCCAAAAGGTAGTAGATAAATAAAATCTAATTTACAAAAATTAATCAGTCAGCGGCCTTAAAGTCTAAATGTGGTTACCCCCATTATTTTTAATCTCAAGCTTTGTGTTTAATCATCAAAACACGATCACTCACTTTTTATTTTCTTATTGAATAGAGCAACATTAGGACTAAGGAATGTGTTGGGTTGCATAAATTAAACCCTTGTTTTTAGAAAGTCGGAAACTTGCGAACAACTCAACTGTTCCATGATCTGCGTAAGTTGCTTTTTGAGCATTGCTATGGTATGGGTACCTCCTCTTTTACCCAAAGCAGAAACACCATACATAAAAGTACGTCCCATAAAAGTAAATTCTGCACCATTTGCCAATACTCGTGCCACATCTGCTCCTCCACGAATTCCGCTATCCATCATAATTTTAATTTTACCGCCGTATAGTGGAGCAATTGTTTTTAAGGAGTCAATGGTAGCCTGCCCTACATCTACCTGACGTCCTCCATGATTGGAGATAATGACCCCATCCAATCCCAATTGACAGGCTTTATCTACATCATGGACCGACTCTGCACCTTTAAGGATCAGTTTGCCTTTCCACAAATCGCGAAGTTTTTTGATTTTATCTTCATCCAAACGCCCGGAAAAAGTGGCATCCATAAATTTTGCTAATTGACTGAGGTCTAAATTATTGGGCATATAGGGCTTTAGTGTTTCAAAATTGGGTTGCCCGTTTAAGAGTGTTTTTAGTGCCCAGTCGGGGCGCTTTAAAACTTGAAATACATTATTTAAGGTCATTTTAGGAGGCATGGATAAACCATTTCTAATATCCCGCGGACGGTATCCAAATGAAGGAACATCAGCAAGAATGACCAAAACTTCACACCCTGCAGATTCAGCTCTTTTCAAAAGGTCTCGGGTTACATTTTCCTCTGCAGGATGGTATAATTGAAACCAAGCGCGCCCTTCTGTGATCTCACAAATCCTTTCTATTGGGGCTGTGGTCACCGTACTCAAAACAAAGGGAATGTTGTGGTCAAAAGCTGCTTTAGCAAGTATTTCAGGAGACTTCGGCCACATTAACCCCTGAAGACCCACAGGAGAAATCCCAAAAGGGGCATCATAGGTATGACCAAAAAGTGAAGTCTTTAAATTTGGTTCTCGATATGGAACCAAATAGTCGGGTTTAAGTTGAACAGCACGAATTTGTGCAGTGTTTCTTTTTAAATTAACATCATCATTACAGCCTCCATCCAAATATTCAAAAGCAAATTTGGGAATCTTTGCTTGGGCTCTCTTTCTAAGATCGGGTACAGAAGGATACCTACTGTCTATAAAATGAATGTCGTTTTTCATATCTATTCTAATGAATTTTGAAGGTACGATAGCCATATAGCGTTACCATACAAAAACAAAGTAAAGGTAATCCGAAAGATGCATTAATTGCTTTGAATGCTCCTACGGTCTCAAAATCAATTATCCACCCCTGCAAGGGAGGCATCAGAGCTCCCCCCACAATAGCCATGACCAGGCCCGCAGCACCCAAAGAGGTGTCTTCTTCTGTCAATCCTTCCAAAGCAACTCCATAAATTGTGGGAAACATCAAAGACATAAATGCGGAGGTAGCCACTAGAAAATAAAGACCCATAATATTATCAAAAAAGATTACCCCTAGGATGGAGAGTATCCCTCCCAGCCCAAAAAGCATAAGGAGCTTTCTTGAGTTGATAGATTTCATCAAAAAGGTACTTACAAATCGACTACTCAAGAAAATTCCCATCGCAGCGATATTGTAATTCTGTGCTGTTGCCTTTGATATTCCCAAGGAATCTGCATACTGAATAATAAAGGTCCAACACATGATTTGCGCCCCTACGTAAAACATTTGAGCGACTACACCCTCCCTGTAGATCGGGTTTTTTATCAATCGATTAAAGGTTTCACTGGCAGTAGATGTAGTAGTTGTTGCTCCCACATTTGGCATTTTTGTCATGCCAATAAGTAGAAACATTGCAATAACTACAAAACCTAAGATTACGTAAGGTGTACTGATTACTCCGAGATCATGAGTTTTGATGGCTGCTTTTTGTGCAAAATCCAATGAGTCGAAAAGCAGGTTTCCTTCAGTATCTCGTTGATCTGACTGCAGGTGGGAAAGGATAAAGTTGGAAGCGATAAACATCCCCAAAAGGGAGCCAAAAGGGTTAAACGCTTGTGCTAAATTAAGTCTTCGGGTGGCCGTTTTTGGATCTCCCATAGACATGATAAAAGGACTGGCGGTGGTTTCTAAAAATGCCAAACCAAATGTCAAAACATACAACGAAACAAGAAAAAAACTAAACGCTTCGTTTTGGGCCGCTGGATAGAAAAGAAGCGTGCCAAAGGCATATAAACCTAATCCTAGAAGAATTCCTTTCTTGTAACTGTATTTCCGAACAAAAAGTGCTGCAGGAATAGCCATAGTGGCATAACCTCCATAAAAGGCTAACTGAACCCAGGCAGCTTTTGCATTGGAAAGTTCCATCAAAGTCCCAAACGCAGCTACCATTGGATTGGTTATATCATTGGCAAAACCCCAAAGGGCAAAAAGTGAAGTAATCATTACAAAGGGTAAGAGTACCTCTTTGGAGACTAAGGGTGTCGTTGTTTTTTTCAAAAGACTGTCAATTAGTATTTAAATCAAAAATTTTATCCATCAAAACCCATTTGGTTCCAGAAGGGGTGCCCGGAAGAGCTTGTTGATACTCCCACATCAAAAGTTCCCACTGTTGTACTTTTGGGTTTTCGGCATCACTTTTAGCTTTTTTCTCCAAAGAAAATTGAGCATTTGCTTCTATCGTCATAAACAAACGAGTTCCTGTATGGTAAATTTCTGCATTTTCAATTCCAGCCTCTCTTATGCTATTTAAAATTTCAGGCCAAACCTTCTTGTGGTGTGCTATATACGCATTGATTTTTTCAGTATCGTCTTTAAGATCTAAAGCAAAACAGTATTTTTTTAATTGATCAACTTTCATAAACTCATTTAGTTAGTGCTCGGTCCAAATGTGTGTATCCTCCATCTACATAAATCAACTGCCCTGTAGTATGGCTCGACTTCTGTGAAAGTAAAAATGCAACCGTATTGGCAATTTCTTCTTTGGTCGTCATTCGGTTTTCCAGAGGAATTCGATCCGTGATGGCCTTTAGCTTTTCTTCAGGATTTTCAAAAGTTTTGATCCACTTTTCGTATAAAGGAGTGTAGCATTCCGCCACGATAACACTGTTCACACGAATTGCATAAGGAAGCAACTCGACCGCCCATTCTTTGGTAAGAGCATCTCTACCCCCGTTTGCAGCAGCATAACCTGAAGTACCTCCCTGACCTGTGGTTGCTATTTTGGAACCAATATTTACAATCGCTCCTTTGTTTTTCTTAAGCTCTGGGAGCACCAATTGTGCCATGGTATAATAATGCACCACGTTCTTTGTTATTGATTGAATAAAATCGGCATTGGTGCCATTTTCCAATCCCACCCCGTCGTTCACTCCTGCATTATTGACCAATCCGTGAATCGTTCCAAAATCTTCAATAATTTTTTTTACGGCTTGTTCACATTGAAAAGGATCTGTAAGTTCTGCAAAGGCGTGCCCCACTTGAACCCCTTTTTTTGAATAAGCCGAAATCACTTGATTTATCTGCTTTCGATCACGACCTACAATAACAGGAAGAGCACCTTCTTGGGACAACACTTCTACAATTCCAGCGCCTATACCCTTGGAACCTCCTGTTACAACAATTACTTTTTTAATTAAATCTAAATTCATTAAGCTGTTTTTAAATTGTAAAAAGAGATTGCATTTTTTGCCAGAATCTTATCCTTCTCACTTTGACTGTAGGAGTTTATATAATGCAACACAATACCAAGAACTTTTTGGTATTCAGCTGCCAGTAAACACACAGGCCAATCCGAACCAAACATCACTCGGTCTGGTCCGAAATGCTCAAAAACCACATCCATAAAAGGGGTGAAGTCTTCCGCATTAAATTGATATTCTTTTGTTTCAGTAACCATTCCTGATAATTTACAAAAAACATTTTGGTTTTCAGACAATCGCGCGATTTGAGTCAACCAATGTTTGGATAGGGGTTCTGAAAAGAAGGGTTTTGCAAGATGGTCTAAAACAAATTTTTGCTCTGGAAATTGGTTTGCCAAAGTTACTGCCGCAGGGAGTTGATGAGGATACACCAAAAGATCAAAGGTCAAATTGTATTTCAAAAGCTTACCGATTCCACGCTGCACCTCCTCGCGAAGTAAGTAGTCTTCTTTCTCAGCTTGTACGATATGTCGCACTCCTTTGAAGAGTGGGTTTTTAGAAAAATGGGCTAAGCGCTCTTCTAGATTTGAAGCGCAAAGATCTACCCATCCAACCACTCCTTTAATAAAGGGGTTGACTGCTGCACACAAAAGTAGAAATTCAGTTTCATTTTCTGACTGGTCGGCTTGAATGGCAATACAGCCACTGACTTCATTTTCTTTTAAAATAGGTGCTAAATCTTCGGGGAGAAAATTGCGCTTTAATACTCCCATAGTTTCATCAATCCAGGCATCCCTTACAGGGTTATACTTCCAAAAATGCTGATGACTATCAATGATCATTGGTATGCTTTACAAATCTGTTTCGAGATTCCAAGACCCTCGATTCCAAGTTCTACTTCATCTCCTTCTTTTAAATATCGAGGTGGAGTCAATCCTAGGCCTACTCCAAAGGGGGTTCCTGTGGAAATTACATCTCCAGGAAGTAAAGTCATAAATTGACTGATATGGCTAACTACCTCTTGAACGTTAAAGATAAAGTCTGAAGTGTTGCTGTTTTGCATCATTTTTCCATTCAATTTTAACCATAAGTCAAGGGCATTAGGATCTTTAATTTCATCTGTTGTAGCTATAAATGGGCCCAACGGTGCAAACGTATCGCAACTCTTTCCTTTCACCCACTGGCCTGAGCGCTCCAATTGGAAGGCGCGTTCACTCACATCGTTGTGAAGGACATATCCAGCCACGTGATTTAGCGCCTCTTTTTCAGAAACATAGGAAGCTTTTTTACCAATGACCAAAGCGAGTTCTACCTCCCAATCCGTTTTTGTACTTTCTTTCGGAATAATGATGGGGTCATAGGGACCCACTATGGCAGAACTGGCTTTAAAAAAAAGTACGGGTTCCTCTGGAGCTGCCATACCGCTTTCTTCAGCATGTTTGGCATAGTTGAGGCCTACACATACTATTTTTGAAGGTCTTGCTAAAGGTGCACCTAGACGAACATTGTTTCCCACAACAGGACAGGAATCTTGGTGGGTTTCCAACCATTGAGACAGCTTTTCTATACCCTCGGTACCAAAGAAATTTTCGTCGTATTCGGAAACAAAAGTGGATACGTCCAACCTTGTTCCATCTTTGAGTTGAATACCTGGTTTTTCATTTTCAGGAGTGCCAAATCGGATGAGTTTCATAGTTTTATTTTGAATTGAGTTTTATAAAACCTCCATCAATTGCAAAATCAGATCCTGTAATAAAGCGCGCTTCATCAGAGCTCAAATACAAGGCCAAATCTGCAATTTCTTGAGGAGTTCCCATACGCCCTATGGGTTGGGTTTTGGATAGTTTTTCAAACATTTGTTGTTCTTCCCCTGGATAATTTTTCTTGATAAAACCGTCTACAAAAGGGGTGTGTACTCGTGCAGGAGAAATCGAATTACTTCGGATGTTATTTTGAATATAATCTTTAGCAATGGAATACGTCATGGACAACACCGCCCCTTTGGTCATAGAATACGCAAAACGATCGCTGATCCCAACACTAGAGGCAATTGAGGCAAGGTTGATGATGACTCCTTCATTATTTTCTTTCATGAAGGGAATGACTGCTTTGGAACAGTTAAAAACTCCTTTGATATTTATTTGATAGAGACGGTCCAGATCGGCTTCTTCACAGGCTTCGATATTCCCTACATGAGCAATTCCTGCATTGTTGATCAAAATCCCAATGCTTGCTGTTTTGGAAATAGTCTCCACAACTCCGACAACTTGGTGATAATCAGAAACATCACAAAAGTGTGCTTGAGCAAAAAATCCCTGTTGTTTAATCTCTTCTACTGTTTGGATTGCAGGATCTCGATTTATATCCAAAATATGAACCTGAGCGCCTTGAGCTGCAAAGGTGGTAGCCACCGCTTTACCGATACCGCTTCCCCCTCCTGTGATGAGTGCCGTTTTATGTTGAAGTGAAAATTTAGTTTTCATGGTGTTTTATTTATAATGACATGCCTCTTTTCCATGGGATGAAATCATTCTGTCCCAGTCTTCTGGCGTGGACTTCTTTTCGTCCACTTGCCACGTCAATAATATAATTTAAAAGTTCTTCTCCACAAGCTTCGATGGTGGCCTTACCTTCTATTACTGTTCCTGAATTAAAATCAATAATATCCTTCATTTTATTATAAAGGTGGGTATTTGAAGCCACTTTTACAACTGGAACTGCGGGGTTTCCTGTAGGTGTCCCTAATCCAGTAGTAAACAAAATTAAGTTGGCCCCAGACCCTGCCAAAGCTGTAGTGGACTCTACATCGTTACCTGGAGTACATAACAGATTGAGTCCTGGATGAACCACTTGTTCGGTATAATCTAAAACATCTACTATGGGGGATGTCCCTCCTTTTTTGGCGGCTCCTGCAGATTTGATGGCATCTGTAATCAAACCATCTTTGATGTTGCCTGGAGAGGGATTAGAATCAAAACCTGCACCTAGAGCCGAGGCCTTGGTGTTGTATTCACGCATTAACTTTTCAAATTTTTGAGCTTTTTCCAAGGTGTTGCAACGGTTTACTAATTCCTGTTCTACTCCATTGAGCTCTGGAAACTCAGACAAGACTGCAGCACCTCCCTGTCCTACAATAATATCCGAAACAAAACCCAATACGGGGTTTGCAGAAATCCCAGAAAAACCATCTGACCCACCACACTCTAGACCTATAGTCAATTTACTCAAAGGAGCAGGTGCTCGATGCACTTGGTTTGCCTTGATTAGTCCTACAAAAGTTTTCTTTATGCAAGCTGCTAGGTACTCAGGCTCCGAGGTGCTTTGTTGTTGTTCCATAAAAAAAACAGGCTTTTGGAGCTCAGGAGCAATTCGCTTTAGTGCTCGTTCCAAAATGCTGATTTGGGCGTGTTGACATCCCAAGCTCAAAACGGTGGCTCCTGCCACATTGGGATTATTGATATATCCTGCCAGTAAGCTGCATAGCGCTACAGCATCTGATGTAGCGCCGCCACAACCTCCATCATGTGTTAAAAAGTAAATCCCATCCACATTGGGAAACAAAGGGTTTTTTATGCTTTGCTTTTTGGCGGTCAGTAGTTCTTGGCCAAGTAATTCTTCTTGAGTTGCTCCTGCTTTATATTTGGCAATTAATGAATCTAAGTCAAATACCTTTTGGGCTGTATTCCCATAACCCAAATCTTCTAGTAAGCTATTTTTTAATTCTTCTATGTTTCTATTTTGGCAAAAAACTAATGGAATTACTAACCAATTGTTTTCTGTCCCTACCTTCCCATCAGGTCGATGATATCCCAAAAAATTTTTTTTAGTGTACTTTTCAATCAATGGTGCGGACCACTCTTGTTTTTCTACTTTTACAGGCACTTGGTAGGCTTCTGTGTCATGAGTGAGGTTGTGGGTATGAATCGCTTCTCCTTTCGCAATGTTTTTGGTGGCACGCCCTACCACAACTCCGTAGAGTAAGACTTCTTCTCCTGAGTTAAAATCTTTAAGTGCAAATTTATGCTTTGCTAAGACAGCTGTTTTTAACTGAAAAATGTCCTTTCCGTGTGTAATCTTTTCTCCCTCTTGCAAATCTACGAGTGCAACCATAAGGTTGTCTAAGGGATGAATTTTTAATGTTTGGGTTTTTGTTTCCATTAGTATACCATTAAAAGTAAGATTATTCTTAAAAAGAATCTATGATGAAGTATATTTTAATTAATCAATTTCAATTGAATGTTTTCCAAAAGAGAACCAAAAATCTAAGGCTTAACTATGGCATTCCTTGTTCTGTATTGAGGCGCATGGTAATCGTCTCAAAATGAAAACCTGCTTTTTTATACGCTTTTATTGCACTTTCATTGGGTGCATATACGTCCAGTTGAAACTCTGAGAGCCCCCGTTCCCTCCCCCATTCAAAAAGGTAATTCAATATTTTATTGTTGAGACCACTACCACGGTATTCGGGAACTACGTACATGAATCCTAAAAAAACAAATCGGGCGGGATTTTTATACGCCTTATTTTTTCGAATCAAGGCATAGCCTGATGCTATCAGCTTATTTTTATCTTCTGCTACAACCAAAGAAATATCAGGGTTTTGTATGTAAGACTCTAAATCATAATAGTGGAAATCTGTTTTTTTTAAATTGGGAGTGAATGCCTTTTCATAAGCAATTAAAGCTTTTTCAAATTCCAATAAAGTAGTTAGATCTTCAGGTGTAGCTTCTCTTAGTCGTATCAAGTTAAAAAGTTTAGTACTCAAAGATAAAATTACTGAGGGAAGGTTAAACAGCTAACTCTGTTTTTATATATTTACACCAACTTAAAAACAATTTCGATGACTCCAGGTGGTGTAGCAGTAGTAGTAATAATTACAATGGTTGGGGTGCTTATTGCACTTTTTGGTGACATGCTCAAAACCAAATAAAGAAGTTTTAATCCTTTTCACCCTTCAAAATTGGAGAGTAAAACCCCTCTATTGCTTTTTACTTTTTCCAGGTTCCCCCATAGCGATAAAAGGGATTTTCGTGTTTGACGGAAAGCAGGCAGTTTTTGCATAAAAACACCCAATCACGTTGTGCTTGATATTGGGCACGATACATCACATCAAACTCTTTTTTGCAATTCGCACAATTTTTTTTTCGCATAAATACCGTCCTCTAGGTAGCTAAAATTAAATGTAAATTTGTTGCAAACCCAAAAGATGGAATACTTTTTAGAATGGGGATATTTTGGATTGTTTGTCTCTAGTTTTTTAGCCGCTACAGTACTTCCTTTAAGTTCTGAACTGGTGTTGAGTGTGGTACTGGCTAATCAGTATTCGCTTGTGTTAAGTATATTTCTGGCTACTTTGGGAAATTGGCTGGGAGGTCTTAGTAGTTATGGATTGGGTCGTTTAGCAAAGTGGTCTTTGTTAGAGCGCTTTTTTGGAATCAAAGAAACCCAAGTCAAGAAAATGAAAGTACAAATCAGTCGTTGGGGAAGTACACTCGCATTACTTTGTTGGCTCCCCATTGTTGGTGATTTATTTGCAGTAGGTTTGGGTTTTTTTCGGGTTGACTTGCTCAAAGTCAGTTTATGGATGTTGGTAGGCAAGTTGTTTCGTTACATCCTTTGGGGAACTTTGACGCTCTGGGGATTAAATTTTTTTTAGTTTCACAAAAAAAAGACAATGATAAAACGCAATCCTATAGAAGTTTTTAGTGAATGGGCAGATTTAGACAAAGATTTGGGTATGGAAAAAAACCACAATAAATCGGTTGAAAAAATGCTCGATTATGCTTTAAAAGATCCGATTAAAGCCTTTTCATTTATCGATGCAGGTTGCGGAAACGGTTGGGTGGTTCGCAAGGTGGCGCAACTAAAATCATGCCTCCATGCTGAAGGAGTGGATGGTTCAGAAAACATGATCCAAAAAGCCAAAAAAATTGACCCTTCTCTATCCTATTCCTGTGCAGATCTAATGGTGTGGAATCCTAAAACTAAAGTAGATATTGTCCATTCTATGGAGGTTCTTTATTATTTAGACGACCCCAAAGCAGTCATACAAAGAATTTTCAACGATTGGCTTAAACCCAAAGGGAGACTGATTATTGGGATTGATTTCTACTTGGAAAACAAAGTTTCCCACAACTGGTCCGAAAGCTGTGGAATAAACAATATGAAACTTTTTAGCCAACAAGAGTGGTTCAGTTTTTTTACAGCGGCTGGTTTTCAAAACATGGCGTCTTGGCACCAAGGTGCACAAAAAAATTGGGCTGGAACTTTAATAATTACTGGGGTAAAATAATCATTCTTTAATGTACCGTCCAGGTGCCAACTTTTTACTAAAAAGAGGAAATAGAGAATGAGGTAAAACTTTCAATAAAAAAACAATCAATTTAAAAGTCTTTGTAGGTATACTAACTCTTTTTCCTTTCAACGTTGCATTTACTGCTACTTGGGCTATGCGATGCGCCTCTTTTTTCATAAAAGAAGGAACACGATCCATTTCCTGCTGAACTCCACTAGCTGTATGAAAATTCGTAACAGTATAACCCGGACAGACTGCTGTAGATGTAATTCCCATAGCGTTATAACTCAAATTTAATCCTTCACTAAAACGGTTGATGAAGGTTTTTATAGGGCCGTACAAGGTTTGAATGGATGAAGGAGGTGCAAATGCAGCAACAGAAGAAATCATCATAATTTTACCTTGTTTTTTGGTAATCATATTGGGTAAAAAGATTTTGGTCAAAGCCACCACTGCAATACCTAAAACTCGTAAAAAATTTTCCTCAGCTTCCATGGGGGTTTTATGAAATGCGGTGGGCAGAGCGTACCCCGCATTATTAACCAACAGCGAGATAAAGTAACCCTTTTCTTGACAAAATTCAAAAATAGCCTCTGGAGCCTTGGGGTCCTCCAAATCACTTACAAAATAAGTGGCAGTAGCATTGTGTTTAGCAATTAAATCTTGACATACCTCTTTTAATTTTTTTTCACTTCTAGCAACAAGCACCAAGGAAAAACCCTTGCTGGCTAGGACTTTTGAAATCTCTAAACCAATTCCGGAGGAAGCTCCTGTTATTAAAGCAAATTCTTTTTTCATCTGTTAATATTTATTGTTTTTTCAATGGTTAGACTGAACATGCAAATTATCTTATCGGTGTGTGATTTGAACATGATCTTGCATATTTCATTTGTTCATTTTTGTCTAGAGCTCTCAAGGTAACGAATCTTTTCAATTGGAATTTCCTATCTAAAAAAATTACTCTTTATATATTTGTGCATTTCATACTCTTAACCGATGAAGTATTTATTCGCTTTCTCATTCTTTTTAAGCTTGAGTTTTCAATCTAAACTAACCGCCCAAAACCTTTTTAAATCTTTTGTTTTTCAGATGCCCCTAGACGAAGCAAAACAAGTTTTGGATGATGAATCAAAAGAATTGAAAAATCTGTCTTTTGGAAATGGCACCTTCTATGCCATTAGAAAAAAATCACTGGTGGGGAAGGACGGAAAGTTAGTCAGTTTAAACATAGGGAGTAAAAAAAATTTAAACCTCAATCAAGCAGAAACCTATTTGAAAAAATGCCGTACTTATTTTGAATCCAAAAAATATACAGTGGTCTATGCACAGGAAAACTGGAATAAGCCAGTTTTAGTTAAAAAAAATCTTCCTGGTATTCGGTTTGTCGATCCCGACAAAACTGTTTTGATAGAAGTTGACCCAAGAGGACAAGGGAGTGTGTACAATGTGTTCATTACCTTTTACAATTATGAGTGGTTTCTCAAGAAAGCTCGAGGACAGGAATAGCTAGAGGTCAATATTGATTCCCAGGCCTAAAAGCTCACGAACCTGTAGGTCTTTAAGAAGATCGTCGTCATACAAAAGGTGAAGCACAAAATTGCCGGAAACTTTATTGTTTACTTTAAAACGGAAGTTCGCATTCCAGTCAAAATCCACATTTTGAGTTTTTTCAAGATAGTTCACATAGATGCTAAAATTGTTTTCCCAAATAATATTTTTCATAACCTCTTTCTTAAAATAACCCGAGATTAAAGCTCCAAAAAAGAGTTTACTGCTTTTATTGGGATCTACACCAAAATATTTTTCCCCTTCTGCAAGATTACTCGTGTATTTTTTTGAGACCATAATTGCACGACCAGTCACGGGAGAAAGGTTGACTCTAAAATCATTGCTCTTTTTGTAATACCATCCCAAACCTGCTTGAAGAATGAGAGGAGATAAAAACTGCGAAATTTTTTCTCTTTTTTCCAGCCCATCTTCTTTATAATATCGATAGCCTGGTAACAACTGTGTTTTTATATTGAGAAGCCCCGAGTAATTCCAGTTTTGATTGATCTGTTTTCCTACTAGCGATCCAATTTCAAAACGGTCGTCCGCTTTTTTTAAAAATTTATTCCCAGAGATGTATGTTGTTCCAACTGATAACAGCAAATTCGTGTCCCAAACCAAACCACTTCGGTCGGAATAGTTAAAATTATAATCCAGTCCATACAAAAAAGTCAGAGCACTCTCCCCTCCCGAAATCCAATTGGAAAAATAGGCTTGATTAAAATTAAACCGGGTATTCCCGTAAAACTTCATTCGCTTTCCTCCCATTTCAGATTGAATGACTGCATCAAAGGGCAATTCTTCATCCAGAGAATCTTCTTCTTGTGCAAAGAGGGAGAAAAAAAAAGTGGAGAAAATCAAGCTAAAAGTGAGTAGGTTTTTTATCAACATGAAAGGTTAGTTATTTAAAATTTGCCGTTTTTTAAAAATATAGATTTATTTTATTGAATTAAAAACGAGATCTTTATTATTATATTGCTTATTAAATTTGATAAAAATTGAGAACACTATTTTTAATACTTTTCGGACTGATAGGATCTTCTTGCCTCTCAATATATTCCCAAAGCTTAGATGCCAAAACAACAGACTTAACTTCTAAAGTGGCCGAGTTGATGGATTACGGAATTCAAAACAAAGCCTTTCCCGGAGCTCAAGTCTTGATTTTCAAAAAAGATACGCTTCGACTTCATGAAGCCTACGGCTATCATACGTACGACTCCTTAACTCCTGTGTCTAAAAATCACCTCTACGACTTAGCATCGGTTACCAAAGTATTGGGAAGTACACTTGCCTTGATGAAACTCTATGAGCTTTATAATCTCGATATTGAAGCACCTGTTTCTCAATGGATCCCTATGCTTAAAAGAAGTGATAAAAAAACCCATAACCTCAAACAGATTTTAAGTCATAGTGCAGGATGGCAACCCTATATTGCCCATCAAAATTTGGTGTACAACAAAAGAGGAGACTTTAAACGGAATACACTTTCCCACAATAAAAGCGAACGTTTTCCATACCCTGTGAGTGACTCATTGTTTGTTCATAAACGCTATCAAAAAAAGATCTTTCGGCGTATCAAAAAAACAAAGCTAACCCCTTTGGGAGAGATGGTTTATTCAGGAATGTTTTATTTTTTTATGCCTCAATTAGTTCAACAACTCAGTAACCTTAGTTTTCCTGAGTTTTTGAATACTCATTTTTTTGAACCTATGGAATTACAAGGCATGACCTTTTTGCCTACTGAAAAATTTCCGAAAACTGATATTGTTCCCACAGAACGCGATAGTCTGTTCAGAAAGCAACTCGTCCACGGATGGGTGCATGACGAGGCTGCTTCGCTTATGGGCGGGGTTTCAGGCAATGCTGGGCTTTTCGCTAATGCTTCCTCCATAGCTCCCTTATTACAAATGTTGCTTCAAAAAGGTAGTTACAAAGGAAATCAGTATTTAAAACCTGAAACCATTGCTCTTTTTAGTGAACGGACGTATCCTGAAAGTGATAACCGCAGAGGATTAGGGTTTGACAAACCCACTTTAGAACCGGGAGAAGACCGCTATCCCTCGCCACGGGTAAGTCCTGAAACTTTTGGTCATACTGGCTATACTGGTACCATGATATGGATCGATCCTACTAATGATTGTTTTGTGATTCTTTTAACCAATCGCGTTTATCCATCACGCACCCAAAGAGGTTTGTATCAACTAAATATCCGACCACTACTCTTAGACTATGCCGTTCAAGATTAAGGTAATTTTTCTCGCAAATTTATTTGTGGGAGGTCTCTTTGGACAAACGCTCCCAGAAGGCTTTGTTTTTCTAAAAGAGCATATTCCAGACTTGGAAGTAACCCTTCGCTATGCCACATCTGATAATTTTATGGGACGTGTAGTAAACGGATATCTTCCTAATCAAAAAGTTGTTGGGACAGTTCTCTTGGCACAGGCACTAAAAAAAGCACAGTTAAAATTAAAAAAAGAAGGTCTCGGTATTAAAATCTTTGATGCCTATAGGCCCCAACGTGCTGTGGACCATTTTGTGCAGTGGTCCCAGTATCCTAAGGACACCTTGACCAAATCCAAATATTATCCTCAACTTCCCAAAGATCGTTTATTTGAATTAGGCTATATCGCTAAAAAAAGCGGTCATAGCCGTGGAAGTACTGTGGATCTCACTTTAGTTTACTTAACTGGAAAGAACCAAGGTAAGGTTCTTGATATGGGAGGGGATTGGGATTATTTTGGGAAGCGCTCCCATTATGATTTTAAGCCTCTGAACCGCCTTCAAAAAGAAAATCGAAAACGACTTCGAGAAGTTATGCGCGCTGTCGGATTCAAACCCTATGAAAAAGAATGGTGGCATTTTACCTTGAGCCAAGAACCCTTTCCTAATGACTATTTTGATTTTGTCCCTTGAAATAAATGTTATATCCCAAAAACTGTAGAAAAGTATTTACGGCCTAAGGCTTTCAGGGAAAACAGATAAATCGATCTCCCAAAGTACGGGGAGTAAGAAATAAACTAATAAAGTAATCAGGAGAATAGAAAATAAATTCATTGCGATTCCTCGAGAAACCATATCGGGGATTTTTAAATACCCAGAGCCAAAAACCACTGCGTTTGGAGGTGTTGCCACTGGGAGCATAAAAGCGCAAGAAGCTGCTACAGCAGCGCCTACCATCAGGCCAAAAGGGTGGACCCCAATTTCCAAAGCCAGGGGAGCCAGAACTGGCAGCAACATTGCTGTGGTGGCTAAGTTTGAGGTGATTTCTGTTAAAAAATTTACTGCCGTAACCAAGAGGAGTATCAATACAAACAAAGGCAATCCTCCAAAAGCCGTCATCAATTCACCCAACCAAATCGCCAATCCGCTGGTTTCAAATGCTTTTGCCAAGGCCATTCCTCCACCAAAAAGGAGAATGATTCCCCAAGGCAAATGAGTAGTATCGTTCCAATTTAATAACGCTTTATTCTTGTTTTTTGAGGGCAAAACAAACAAAAGCAAGCCAAAACTAACCGCTATGATTGTGTCGTCTAATGCAGGAAGAAAATCCTGTAAGAGGTACGACCTACTGATCCAACAAAATCCTGCCAAGGCAAAAATAATGGCTACACGACGCTCTTCGTGAGAAATGGGACCTAACTCTTTTTTTAATCTTGCAATCTCAGCCTTACCTCCAGGAAAATCGGTTTGTTTGAACGTATAGGCTGCACGGGTCAAGTAAAACCAACAAAAAATCAATAAGGTAATTGAAATAGGGAAGCCAAAAAGAAACCACTCCAAAAATGTAATTTCATAACCATAGGTTTCTGAAATTACACCAGCCAAAACCAAATTGGGTGGGGTTCCTATGAGTGTTGCCACTCCACCAATAGAAGCGCTATAGGCAATTCCCAACATAAGTGCTTTTCCGAAAATTTTGTTTTCATCTTCAATGGTGGCCGGGTTATCTTTCAGCTCTTTAATAATGGCAATTCCAATAGGAAGCATCATTACAGAAGTGGCTGTATTTGAAATCCACATGGACAAAAAAGCGGTAGCCACCATAAAACCCAAAATAACGTTTCGCACATCAGATCCGATGAATGAAATGATATTGATGGCAATGCGTTTGTGCAAATTCCATTTTTCAATCCCAATGGCAATCAAAAAACCTCCCAAATACAAAAAGACAAACCGATGTCCAAAGGCAGCTGTAGTTGTGGAAAGATCCATTCCTCCTGAAAGTGGAAAAAGTACAATGGGTAAAAGAGCCGTTGCTGCGATTGGGACAGCCTCGGTAATCCACCATATTGCCACCCAAAAAGTTGTCGCTAAGACCGCTTGACCTTCTTGAGGCAGTCCTTCAAAAGGGCCCATAAAAAGTAATAAGAAAAAACTCAGAGGTCCAAGGAGAAAACCAATTCTTTTTTGCATAATTTTAGTTTGATGCAGAAGTGTGGTCCGATATGACCAGCCACTTTCCATCCTGTTTTAACCAGGTTAATGTAAAATATCCGTTACTGTCCTCAATTTCTCGAGTTAAATAAAATGACCCTTGGAGTTGTACCACATTAGAACTCAACTGCGTCATACTCAATACATCAAAGTTCAATTCCCCCATAAGGACTCGATTGTGATAACTTTTCTTGTAGCGATTGCGAGTCGCTTCCCAACCATAAATGGGTCCTGAAGCTCCCGAAAAAACCAAAAAATCTGTTTTTATATATCCCTCCATAAATGCGTCAATATCTCCTCGGTTCCAATCTTCTTGCTGCTTGAACAATGTCTTTGTTATTGCTATCGAGTCGGATTTAGAGACCCTTTTTTGAGCAAAAATACAGGTGGAAAAAAATAAAATCAAGAGCCCAAAACAGTATCTCATCTACTCTGATTTTAAAGTTGGATATTGAATATTGAGTTGCTCTAAATAAGTGTCGTATTTGGTTTCATCAAAATAAAACTGTTCCAATTGAGGGCGGTATTGCTTCATAATTTCTTTGTTCAGATAAATTGGTGGGGGATCTTTTTCTGAAATCATGGGACGGTATTGAGTTTCTTTGCTTTGGACGTTTTCAAAATAAGCTTTTGCTTCTGAAAGAAGTAGGGGCTGGGTCAAAAAGTCAATGACCGTAGCTGCAACAACTTTAGCTCCAGCGGTAGCGCCTTTATGTGCAATAGGGGTTGCCATTGCAATAGCATTGGACCAATGATGGCCTTGCAACCCTGGAATATTTGACGGAAAGCGCAATGTCACCGTAGGAATAGTCCAAGAGATGTCTCCAATGTCATCAGAACCTCCACTTATGGGATTTTTTTGTGGCTTACCTAGTTCAGATAACTCGGTAGCCAGTCCTTTTAGATTTTTTGAGTTAACCTCTTTTTGAACGGCCTGAGCAAGTTGCTGATCTGCCTCAGACCATTCAGGAAGACCTACGTTTTGAATGTTCTCGTACATGGTTTCTGCAATGACTTTGTTAAAATGTCGTGGCCAAGCACTGCCTAACACTCGGGAACTTACTTTCGTTTTGGTCATTAAAGCTGCGCCTTCTGCGATGTGGTTTGCGTCGTCATACATTTCCATAATTCCTTCATAGGTAATGTCTCTAAAGTAATACCAAATAGAAGCTTTGGAGGGCACCACGTTGGGTTGGTCTCCAGCGTCTGTAAAAATGGAGTGAGACCGCTTTAATGGATGTAGATGTTCTCTTTTATAATTCCAACCCACATTCATCAATTCCGCTGCGTCTAGTGCGCTTCGACCTCGCCAAGGTGAACCTGCAGAATGCGCGGATTCTCCTTCGAAGGTGTATTCTACTGAAATTAAACCTGTTCCTCTAGCTTGACCATAAGATACAGAAAGGTTACTGCTCACATGAGTAAAAATGCACATGTCAATTTTATCAAAATAGCCGTCACGTACATACCACGCTTTTGAGGCCACAAGCTCCTCCGCTATACCTGGCCAAATGACAAGGGTACCGCCTAAATTATTTTTTTTCATTTGTTCTTGCAAAGACAATGCGGCTGTGATAATCACTGGAATCCCAGAATTATGCCCTTCTCCATGACCAGGAGCTCCTTCAACCATAGGTTTGTGATAGGCCACCCCAGGATATTGTGATGCTTTAGGAATACAATCTACATCACTTCCCAAAGCAATCACAGGACCTTCACCAAAGGACCAAGTCGCCATCCAAGAAGTAGGAATTCCAGAAAGTCCCGTTTTTAACTCAAAACCTGCTTCTTCCAATATTTTGGTCAAATAGGCAGAGGATTCATATTCTTGAAAACCCAATTCTGCAAAACTAAATACCTTATCAACCATCACCTGGGTATTCTTATGTTGTGCTTGAACTTGATTTAGAGTTTCTGTTTTTATCTTCTCAATCTTTCGTTTTGAAAGTTTTTGTTGGGCATGAGTTACCGAAAACTGAAAAGTAAATATCAAAAAAAAGACTTTGGAAAATTGATGTAAAGTATATTTCATTTTGGATAAATTAATCTCTAAAGTACAAATAAATTGATTTGCCAAACTTTTTAAACCCTTTCGCCTTAGGTTTGGGTTTGTTTTATTTTGACAATTTGCTAATCAAGTCTATTTTCCCTTGATACGTCCAGTAGCTTAGCGGCTTTTATTTTTTTACAGATTAGTAAAAATACCGCTTAAAAGCCTCCATTGCCTCGTAATCAGAAAGCCCCATAGCTTTGTATTTTTTTGCGGTAGCAGCGTTGCGTTCTTCTGCACGTACCCAAAATTCACGATGATCATTTCCTTGGAACATTACCCCGTCTTTTTGAGACTGGTGGTAAAATATTGCTTTTCGTTTTCGCAATACCTGATCGGGGCTCATTGGAACAGCCATTTCAATTTCGTGAATTTCCCATTCGTGCCAAGCCCCTCTGTAAAGCCATACCCAGCAATCTTTCATGAATATTTTTGGCTTGAGTTGTTCTAACGCTTTAAAAATCACATCCAAACACACCCGATGAGTCCCGTGTGGGTCTGCCAAATCTCCTGCTGCATAGATTTGATGAGGTTTGATTGATTCAATCAATTGGATGGTTAAGTCAACATCTTTTTCAGAAATTGGATTTTTTGCAATCAACCCTGTTTCGTAGAAAGGGAGATTCATAAAATGCACTTGCTTGTCCGGAATCCCAAAATAGCGAGTTGCTGCTAAGGATTCTCTTTTTCTAATATTCCCTTTTAAATTACAAATTTCTCTAGGTGCAGGTTGTTGAGGATTCAAACGTTTAAATACCTTTTTGAGATTCAACAAAACCTCACTTTTTTCGGAGTCCAAAACATCTGACGCAACCTCGAGATAACGAAGCGCATCGTGATCAGAAACAGCAATATTCCCCGAAGTTTGATAGGCTATATGCACCTCATGTCCCTGAGAAACAAGGCGGTCAAAGGTACCTCCCATGGAGATGACATCATCATCGGGGTGGGGACTAAAAATAATTACGCGTTTCCGCTCGGGCATTGCTCGTTCAGGACGATAAGCATCATCTGCATTGGGTTTTCCTCCAGGCCATCCCGTGATGCTATTCTGAAGACGATTAAAGACTTCTATATTCAAATCATATGCAGAGCCGTAATCTGCCAAAAGATCGGACATCCCGTTTTGATTATAATCTTCATCCGTCAATTTCAATATAGATTTGCCTGTTTTTTCACATAACCAGGTAATCGCTTTTGCTCTGAGATCTTGCGACCATTTACAACTACTAACTAGCCAGGGTGCTTTTATTCGAGTTAATTCTGAAGATGATTCTTTATCTAGAATTAAGGTTGTGTTTTTATGGAGCTGAAGATAGGTTGTTGGGATAATTTCTGATATCTGGCCTTCGATAGCCTTTTGAATAATTTCAGCTTTATAGGTGCCCCATGCCATCAAAATAATTTTTTTGGCTTTTAAGATGGTCTGAATACCCATGGTTACTGCTTTTCTTGGAACATTTTCAATTCCTTGGAAAGTAGCACTGGCATCAAATCGAGTCAAATGATCCAGAGTAATTGCCCGAGTTTGTGAATTTAAATGTGATCCTGGCTCATTAAAACCAATATGCCCAGTTCTTCCGATTCCTAATATCTGAAGATCGATTCCTCCCAACTTTTTGATTTTATTTTCGTAAGCAATACAAGATGATCGAAGTTCATCTGGATCCACTTCCCCATCAGGAATATTAATGTTTTCTGGCTTTATATCTACAAATTTGAAAAGGTTTTCACGCATAAAATAATTATAGCTCTGAAGATCTTCTTTTCCAATCGGATAGTATTCGTCCAAGTTGAAAGTAATTACATTTTCGAAACTCAACCCTTCTTCTCTGTGAAGACGTACAAGTTCTCTATACACACTTAAAGGGCTAGAGCCTGTTGCCAGACCCAAGACACAAGGTTGCTTCTTCTTCTGTTTTTCTATAATTAAATTTGCGATGCAGTGTGCAATTGCTATGGAGCCCTCCGAAGGATTATCAACGATCACGTTGTGTAGCTTTTCATAACGGGTTTCCTCGAAGCTCCCTGGAGCTTTATAATCAAGGAGCTTTACTTTTTCTTGATCGATCATCATTAAAATTATTGCGAATTCAAATTTAAGATTTCTTTTGTTTTATGGTTTTTTTATTGGCTGTTTTTTTGATTCATATAAATAAACTAACTTTAATGAAATTGTCAGATAGATGAGACAGACCCTGATAGGCTTATTGATTTTTTCTTTTTCTATAACTATTCTTTTACCCAGTATCAGTCTATACTTTTCAATTTCGTCTCTTGATAATATCTCTTTTTTAAATTCTGAAATAGATGGAGATTTGGAAGAACGAGAGGGAGAGGAAAAAATATTAACATTATCCGATATGTCTTTTCCTACAGAGTATCAAAACACTTCTAGTGAGATTTATTTTGACCCCAACAGCTACAATTCAATTAATACACGAAATACTAGCCCTCCTCCTGAAGTATAACTTTTTCTCAGGATTTACTCAAAACTTTATTTTACCATCAGGGTAATCAAACTTTATTCAATTTAAAAAATATGTTTACAAATATTAAAGGAGATATTCTAGGCGGATTAACCGCTGGAATTGTCGCACTACCCCTGGCATTAGCCTTTGGGGTAAGTTCAGGTCTAGGACCCAGTGCAGGGTTATATGGTGCTATTTTTTTAAGCTTTTTTGCAGCGCTTTTTGGGGGTACTCCTACTCAAATTTCTGGACCCACCGCACCAATGACTGCGGTGAGTATGGTAGTTATTGCTACTATTATAAGTGTCCACAACGGATCTATAGAGAAAGCTTTACCTTACATTTTGGCTGTATTTTTACTCAGCGGAATCTTCCAAATCGCATTAGGTATGTTAGGCGTAGGAAAGTATATCAAGTACATTCCTTACCCAGTAGTATCAGGATTTATGACTGCTATCGGAGTGATCATTCTCATCACACAAATACTTCCTGTTTTGGGCTATGAGGTGAAAAATGACAGAGAATTTGTAGAGCAGTTTAAACCTCTGGCAGAAGAACACCTTCTTGAAAATATTCTTATAGATGAATCCAAAGAAGGGCTTCTTGTGCTAGAAGATTTTCAAGAAACTATCAAAAGAGCTGGAGAAGTCAATGAAGCTACCATCTATGAGGAAGCCGAAAATCTAGCTAAAAACGATGCCTCAGGAGTTATAGGGACCATTAAATCGCTTCCTAGAGCGCTTGGAAAAATCAATTGGATCGAGGTGCTCTTAGCGCTGGGTACGATTATTATAATTTATGGTTTTAAAAAAATAACTACTGCCATACCTAGCACATTAGTGGCTCTAGTTATCGTGTCTTCCATAGCCATTGGTTTTGGAATTGATTATCGATCAATTCAAGAGATTCCACAAGGGTTTCCAAGGATTGAATGGACTCTTTTTACGGATTTTAATTTTCTAGGCCTCATTCCCTATATCTTGACAGCCCTTACTTTGTCACTTTTAGGAGCTATTGATTCTCTATTGACCTCAGTAGTAGCAGACAACCTTACTAAGACTCGTCACCTGCCTAACAAGGAGTTAATTGGACAAGGAATCGGTAATTCTATTGCTGCTGTTTTTGGTGGAATTCCAGGAGCTGGAGCTACCATTCGTACGGTAGTCAATATTCAATCGGGCGGAAAAACAAAACTTTCAGGAATGGTTGCTTCTGTAGTATTGCTAATTATTCTTTTGGCTTTGAGCCCTATGGCTTCAAAAATTCCTGCAGCTGTATTGGCAGGAATCTTGGTGACCGTTGGAATTGGGGTAATGGATTACAAAGGGCTTAATGCACTTTCTAAAATTCCAAGAACAGAAGTCGTTATTATGGCTGTAGTATTAGTGCTCTCGGTATTTTGGAATCTTGTTTATGCCGTAGGAATAGGTTTGGTTATGGCATCTTTATTTTTTATGAAAAAAATGGGAGATTTGTCCACAGATGATAGTCGAGTTACTACCGTAGCTAAAGAAAAAATGTGGGACGATGAAAAAAAACTCAGCCCATCATTTAAAGAAAATGTATTTATCAAACACCTTAGTGGTCCTTTATTTTTTGGATTTGCTACAGAGTTTGTCAATATTTCAAATCAAATTCCAAAATCAGCTTCTATTCTAATTATCAGAATGAGTAAAGTCCCATATATCGATCAATCTGGACTTTTTGCATTAGAAGATGTACTGATGGATTTAATTCAAAAGGATATTGAAGTTATTTTTGTGGGTATACAAAAACAGCCAAAATATTTAATGAAAACAATTGGTATTATTGGTAAACTAATTCCCGAAGAACAAGTTTTTACTGATTTCTCATCCTGCAAAAAGTATGTTATTGATGAACACAAATCAATAACGGCATAACATATTTGTTTCTAAATTGAGAGGGTTTCTCTTCCAGAGTAACCCTCTTTTACTTTGTGGGTAAAAGAACCTGAATATTCTTATTTTCGATTTGCGATATTTCAATTAGCTTTCCCATTTCAAAAAGTAAAGGGAGAGAATCCAGAGCGGTGTATTTTTTGTGAGGCTTGTAATTGGTGTAATTTTGAAAAACAAATCCTTTTTCTTTCCTAATATTTTTTGCCCTTCGAAAACGCACTCCTCCTCCATCTGTAAGATAATTGTAGGCGAGATAGTGGATATAACCTGTGTCTGGATCGATCCAATAACGGTATTCATCTTGAAAATCTTCACCACCTCCGTCTTCGCTAAACCGAACTTTTAGCGTCCAATAGGACTTCTCATAAATTGTTGTGGTTCCGATAAATTCCGAAATAACGGCTGGATCTTTGAGTGGTTTGGGAAGTTGAAAAAAGTACATCACAGAATTTAATGAATTGGAATATACATGGATCAAACTATCTTTAAGTTCTATAGGCGAACCGTCTTGGAATCGTTGTAATTTTTTTTGAGAAGTCATTACATCTTGGATTGTAATTCCCTTTTTTGTGGTAGTGCGCTGATATGAATAAAAGCCTGGCTTTCTGATCAATTCGTATTGATAATCTCTAAAATCAAAAACGGTTTTAAATTCTTGCTGATCCCAACCATAAGCCGTTATCGATTTTTGGATAATTTGTGCCGCAGTTGGTTCATTGGAAGGGGCACAAGCCATGAGATAAAAACAAAAAAGAAAGATTATTTTTTTCATAACTAACTTAATAAATTATTGATAAATCTATCAAAAAACCAAGATACAACTAAAAGATATGATTTACATTTGGTTCAAAATATAAGTGATATGGAAATCCTAAAGACTTTGATTATAGGGAGTGGCCCAGCAGGTTACACCGCAGCAATTTACGCAGCAAGGGCTGATCTCAAACCAGTTCTCTACACAGGTATGGAGCCAGGAGGTCAACTTACCACCACAACCGAAGTTGATAATTTTCCTGGATATCCTGAGGGCATCGATGGTCCTACAATGATGGTTCAATTACAACAACAAGCAGAGCGCTTTGGAACCGATGTACGAGTGGGATTTATCAGTAAAGTTGAATTTTCAAAAGAACCTGGAGGAATTCATAAAGCGTTTACAGAAGACGGGACGGAACTCCAAGCACGCAGTATCATCATCAGTACAGGAGCAACGGCCAAGTATTTGGGGCTTCCTAGCGAACAACGACTTCGTGGAGGTGGAGTTTCAGCTTGTGCTGTATGCGACGGTTTTTTTTATAAAGGTCAAGACGTTGCCATAGTAGGCGGAGGTGACACCGCTGCGGAAGAAGCAACTTATCTTGCTAAGATATGTGCTAAAGTAACGATGTTGGTTCGTAAAGATCAAATGCGGGCTTCCAAAGCCATGCAACACCGAGTAACTAACACGCCCAATATTGATTTGAAGTACAATACTGAAATTGATGAGGTTTTAGGAGAGCAAGTGGTTGAGGGACTCCGCATGAAAAACAACCAAACGGGTAAAACCGAAGAAATTGAAATTACTGGTTTGTTCATTGCCATTGGCCATAAACCCAATACGGATATTTTTAAAGGCCAATTGGATATGGACGATGCTGGCTATCTGATAACCAAAGGGAAAACAACAGCAACAAATATTCCAGGTGTTTTTGCCTCTGGGGATGTCCAAGACAAAGAGTATCGACAAGCGGTTACTGCCGCTGGAACAGGTTGTATGGCGGCCTTAGATGCAGAACGTTATCTTCAAAGTGTGGAAAATTTAATCGAAGCCTAAGCCTTGCTATTCGAGTGAAAGCTGAAGGGCTTCCCATTCTTCCAACAAAACTTCCAGTTCCTTTTTTTTTGCTTGATAGGTGTCAAAGAAATTAGGCTGACTTATGGTCTTTTCATAATCCACTTCCAAGTTGAAATCGATTTCTTTCAATTCTTTTTCCAATCGTGCAATTCCCTTTTCAAGTTTTACTATTTTTTGCTGGGCTCCACGGAGTTCTTTCTGCTTTAAATAGGAATTTTCCTTTGTCGTAGGTTTCGACTCGGAAAGGGGTTTAGATTTTTTCTCCAGCTCTTTCAAAGAACTTAATTTTTGATACTCTAAGTAGGAATTGATATCTCCTAAAAAAGGTTTTACTTCTCGATCTTTAAAGGCCACTACCTTCGCACATAGACCTTGGACAAAGTCTCTATCGTGTGATACTAGAATTAAAGTACCTTCAAATTTTTTAAGTGCTTCTTTAAGTACATTTTTAGATAAAATATCTAAATGATTGGTGGGTTCGTCCATTATCAAAACATTGAATGGCTGTAGCAATAATTTACATAGTGCCAACCGATTCCGCTCTCCTCCTGAAAGTACGTGTACTTTTTTTTCAACAGCATCTCCCTGAAAAAGAAAAGCTCCTAGAAAATCTCGAACCTTGGTTCTGTTTTCGGGAGTAGCGGAGTCTTCCGCTGCTTCTAAAACAGTCTTTTTTCCATCCAAATAAGCAGATTGATTTTGAGCAAAATAACCCACCTGAACATTGTGTCCCAACCGAACTTCTCCACTGCTTTCCAATTCTCCTACCAAAATCTTAGCTAATGTGGATTTTCCCTGTCCATTTTGACCTATAAAAGCAATCTTTTCTCCTCTTTCAATTTCAAGGTTTACAGCTTCCAAAACGTTTTTATCTCCAAAAGATTTAGAAATATTTTCGGCCTCTAAAATAATTTTTCCCGGTTGATGTGAAATTGCAAATTCAAATTTTATTTTTTTGTTTTCTTCCGGATCCACTTCTATGCGATCCATCTTATCCAGCTTTTTAATCAGAGATTGGGCCATACTTGCTTTAGAAGCTTTAGCTCGAAAACGTTCGATAAGTTTTTCAGTTTGTTGAATCTGCTTTTCTTGATTTTTTTGTGCAGCTTGCTGCTGTGCACGGAGCTCTTCTCTGAGCTCCATATATTTGGAGTAGGGTTTTTTAAAGTCAAAAACACGCTGTTGGACAATCTCTATCGTTCTATTTGTCACTTCATCTAAAAACATACGGTCGTGGGAAACCATCACCAAAGCACCTTTATATTTTTTAAGAAACTGTTCCAACCAAATTATGGACTCTATATCCAAGTGGTTAGTAGGTTCGTCAAGTAATAGGATATCATTGTCCTTCAGTAAGATTTTGGCTAGTTCGATTCGCATCCTCCATCCTCCTGAAAAAGTGTTTGTAGGTGCGTTTAAATCCGATATGGTGAAACCTAAGCCAAGAAGAATTTTTTCGGTTTGTGCTTGATAATGATACCCCCCAATCATCTCATAGCGATTGTTGAGCAGGGTCAGTTCATCTAAGACTTCCATATAGGCAGGACTTTCAAAATTTTGAGTCTGCTCCATGATCTTATGTATTTCTTCCTGTCGGGCCTCTACTTTTTTTATTTCCTCAAAAGCTAAGTACGCTTCCTCTAAAACTGTAAGGCCATGGTTAAAATCTAAATCTTGGGGTAAATACCCAATTTTTACATTTTTTTCTAACGCAAAAGTTCCTGAAGTTGGCTTATTTTCACGTGCCATTAACTTTAGAAGTGTAGATTTACCAGCACCGTTTTTCCCGATTAACCCTACCCGATCTCCTTTGCCCAAACGAAAGGAAATTGAATCAAAAAGGGTTTCTCCTCCAAAACTTACGCTGATGTTATGCGCGTTAAACATATTGTGTTTTTGGATTGCTAAAATAAGTTTCAAAACGGTCAATCCCTACCTCAGGAGGAAATTCTTTTTGATGCTCCATAAATTGAAATAACCACGTGGCTAGCAAAGGCCCCATTAAGACCCCTCGGGTTCCTAGACCGTTGAATACATACAACTGTTTATACTGCGGATGGACCCCTAAAAGAGGACGCCTGTCTTGAACCGTAGGTCGAATTGCGGCACCGTGATCTACCACCTCAAAAGAACCTTTTAATATCTTTTTTAACTTGATTAAAATCCATTCCTTACCCTTATTGGTAGGTTGGGTCGTTTTGTCGTCTCTTGAAAACGTTGCCCCTACCCAATACAGGTCTTTTGAAATTGGCACAATAAATAATCCTGCTTTTATTATTTCATTGGAAGACAACTTGTCGGTTCGGATATGAAGAAATTCTCCTTTAGATCCGGTTAAAGGCAAATAAGAAAACCAAGGATTTTTCTTTAATCCGAAACCCTCACAAAAAACAATATTTTTTGCTTCTATCCCTTGATAAACTACTTTATCTGGATGCAACTTCAACTGGCTGTATTCAAAAGACTCCTGAAGAAGATTTTCAGCAGTCAAGTATTGACTATAGAGGTCTAGCATCTTTTGTATGTCCAATTTACCAACATTATGTAGCTTCGCATAACCCAAATCTCCCTGAATACCCTCTCGATTAGATTGCAAGATAGGAGGTAAAAGAAACTGATTTAACCCCTTCGAATGTGCTGCAACAGACCAATTATTATGATCTGAAAGTTGGCTAAAATAATGAAGAATTGGAATGTCTTGAAAAATAGTGGTATCAAACTCCTCTTCAAAATTCCTATAGGTGGGCAGTGCGTGATCAAAAAACGCAACCCCATTCCAAGCTAAGGTATAGCGTTTTAAAATGGTGGGATTTAATACACCCCCAGCGTTTCTGCTTGCACCTTTGGCTCGATCTGAAATGATTACGAATTCTTTTCCTTGTTTTTGTAACTGGCGGGCCAAGTGAAAGCCTGCTAGTCCAAACCCAACAATTATAGCATATTTCATTCTGGTAAAAATAGAATAAAAAAAGCGCTAGTGTTTCCCCTAGCGCTCTCCAATGATTTGTTATGAATTTAATTGTTCCACATATCCTGTTCAAAATCTCGAATCAAAGATTTGATTCGTTCAGATTCTAAAAGTTGACGTAAAGCATCTTCGTAAATATATTCTTTCACCTCTCGGTCTTCGTACACATTTTCCTCTTTATAAATAATAGAATTGAACCTTCTAGAATTTAGCATCATGTCAAAAGTAACAGGCTGTGAAGAATTTTTGGAATTGAATACGCTTTGCTTATTTAAGGTTTCTCGAGCATCTGGGAACCAGATCCAAAAAAGAGGTATTATAACCTTTTCCGCAGAAGCGTCTGCCAAGGTGGACACATCTGGTGCACCTGGTGCAATTCCAAGCAAGCGGTACCTAAGTTCTCCCAATCTTTTATCAAAATACCATGTTCCCTTAATGAAATATTGGACTACTTTAAAGGAATCAACGATATAGGTATCGTAATCATTCTCTGTTACCTCTTCCCCAGAATTTGCTTTTGTTCTCCCATCTTCGGTCAAAACACTGTACTCTAATATGGGCTTCAAATCTTCAAAGGAAAGTTTTTGGTTAAAGTAATCAGTAGCATAAACTTCAGTAATGTTTCCAGCTTCAATATTGTCCATCAGCACTCTAAACAAGGACTGACGATCACGAGATAAGTATCCGTTATTTTTGGTCGGGTAGTAGTAGGGAAAGTTGATTCTCTCATCCAAGTCTATGATCTCCCAAATAGTTTTTGCCCAAATGATATCACGGTCATCTACATATCCATATTCTATGGGAGCTACTTGATTGGCCGAAATTTGTTGCTCATTCAAAACGCCCACTTCTTGAGGAACTTTGGCATTCAACAGATTGGTCTGAGCCAGAACTGTATTCAGACCTAGTAGTACAAGAGATAAAACTGTAGATAACGTATTCTTCATGAGTACAATATATTAGTTAACTGTAATCGATATGGGTGAGGTTTGTCCAAGTTTATAACTTGGATTTGATGGAATTATTACTTCAATATCAGAAATAATTACAGTTTGACCATTTTTTATTCGGCTCAACATCGATTTCGCTTTGCTGTCTAGCTGATTTCCATTGACAACGATACTGGGTTGTCCAGGAGCTCGAAAACGGAAGGATTTGGTTTCTAAAGGCAAATCAAAATCAAAGTCTTCAAGCCGTGCTTCTACTGTCCCTCTTTCCAAACTGGATTTTGGGATGGTAAAAGAACCTGATTTTCCTCTAAAGTAACCTGCTGGTTTAGGTATTTCTTTAATTCTAAAGGTAGAAACCGAGGAAACACGATTCCCATCAGGAAGAGTTCCTGAAACGTTGATTTTTACCTCACGACCGCTAGAGGGAAATAGATTGTATTTACTCCCACGTACTCTTTTAAGACCTGGCGCGTTGGCAGAAATTTTACTGTCCGCAATTCCAGGAATGGAAATGGTCATCGGATTTTGAACTCCCCGATAAACCACATTCATTTTATCTGCAGAGATAACCGCAGAATTGGGTTTTGCGATCACCGTATAGGTCTGTTTTACATTGATTTTAGATTCTTCTCCATCGTTCAAAAAGAGTAAATCTCCTTCTATGGTATGGTCTCCAGGATTTCCTGAGTTTACTTTAAGTTTGATACCTCCAGGGATTAATTCGTACTCAGATTCTGAAATTTTTCTACCGTCAATTTTTAAATCCACACCATTGGGGTTTTGAGCGCCTCCTTTTCTTCCTAAAATAACACTCCCATTAAAAGTTTCTCCAGGGTAATAGGCACCTTTTTCTGTTACCAACAAACTGGTATAGTTCATCTGATTAACTTTAGATGACATTTTTAACTCTTTACCCATCAGGGTCGTATAAACATCATTCTCCGTTTGACGGATATCGTTTTGCATCATCGTCAATTTTGCCAAAGATGAAATTAATGGAAATCCTTTAAAATTAGCGTCCAACCAAGGTTCATCAATTTGATCTCTATTTTTTACGTTGTTGTTTAGATCACCTGTAAAAAAACGTGCTTCCACCATATCAATTGACTCAGGGTAGCGACTTCCAAATACTTGGATGACATGCATTTTATATTCCTGAATGATATCAATAAATTTGTTTTTAGCGTCTTCAGAGCCTTCTTTAAACCAGATAACATCTAAAGCTTCTCCTTTATCCATTTGGGAGAACTCTTGTAATTCAGGATCTTTTTCCCTTTGTTTTTCGGTGATTTTTTTCTTTAGCTCTTCAATCACATTGTAAAAAGCGTCGGACTCTTCTTTGATCTGCTCTGCAGTTCTTCTATGGTCGATCCACTTACCGCCTTTCTCCTCTGCATTGACTACAATATTTTCTAAGAGTGCTTCGTTACTGACCTCTACACGCTCATTTGCGTCAGAAATTTTTTCAAACATTTGGCCAAATCCATCTAATACTTCTTTACTCACATTGAGTGCAAGCATCGTGATAAATACCAAATACATCAGGCTGATTAGTTTCTGCCTGGGGGTTTCTTTTGCTCCTGCCATGGTCTACTTATTTTTTGGACATTGCGTTAAGCATTCCTCCATAGACATTATTTAATGCGGCAAGGTTGGCAGAAAGACTTTCCATTTGTTGTTTAAGCTCGTCTGCTTTTTGATTGGCATTAATTTGCTTTTGGTAATTTGCGTTAAGTTCTTCTAACTGTGAAGCGGCTTTAGCCAACTCATTGGAATAGGTTTGAGAGGCAGACACTGCTTCTGAAGCAGGATTTAAAGCCTTCGCAGAACTTTCTAAATCTTTGATACTTTTTGCCAATGAGTTCATCAAATTGACATCTAATTTTGCTTCTTGCATTAAGGCATCAATTTTAGATGAAAGACCTTCATCTCCCCCTGCAGAAGTTTTGGCTGGAGCAGCTCCTTTTAATTTTTTAACAAAATCCTGATGTTCTTCTTTAATTTCTCCTGTATTAAGTGCGGCTACTGTAAAAATGAGTGCCTCAGTCCCTAGACCAAGTCCCAAAACCAGTCCTCCTGTGATGGGCCCAATTTCCAAGTGTAGAATCTTAAAAAGTGCACCTATAATCACCACGGCTCCACCAAGCCCAAAAAGCATGTGCATGGCTACTTTGCTTCTAAGTCGTTTGTTTAAAGCTTTATCTGTCATTGTTTTTGATTTTAAAATTAAATATAATAGCGGTTTTATTTGATTTTTACTTTTTGAGAACCGAGGTAATCCTGAACTGTTCGGAACCCGATATAGCTTCTAGCAGTATCTGAATATTCATAATCTCTGGAGCTTACTCGTAAAAAATAAGCTACATCTTTCCAGGAGCCACCCCGAACCACTTTACGTTTTTCATTGGAGAATGAAATGTTAGGGTTCAACGAGGCAACATAATCATATGATCCAGCGTCATAGGAAGAATTGGTCCATTCTGACACATTACCAGCCATATTATAAAGGTTATAGTCATTCGGTAGATAGGATTTTGCTTCTACAGTGTAAACTGCTTGATCCACAGCATAGTCTCCTCTTAGGGGTTTAAAGTTTGCCAAAAAACAAGCTCTGTCATTTAATAAATAAGGAGATCCCCAAGGGTAAGTACCTGAAGGTATTCCTCCACGTGCGGCATATTCCCATTCGGCTTCGTTGGGTAAACGAAAACGACTTACATTGGGCTTACCTTTATCTCGTTGATATCCATTTTTAAAGTTGGTTCTCCAATTACAAAAAGCAACCGCTTGAGACCAGGAAATTCCTACTACGGGATAATCTTGATACGCAGGGTGAGAAAAGTAATCGTTATGCATTGGTTCGTTGTAGGAGTATGTGAAATCTTTAATCCAAACGGTAGTGTCTGGATAAATTTGAATCTCCTCTTTTTTGATGAATGGCGTTCGGTCAACGAATTGTTTTCGGGTTCTTTTAGATTCTGCTGCAGCTGCTTCTGCATCGAACCAAGTATACGCATAAACCAGTTTGGATACGTCTAATTTGATTTCTCCGTTGTACCACAATTCGGGTGGCAAATAGAGTGAGTCCATAACCTCTGCGTAGTTTTTATCTACAAAATCCTCAGTGTCCCAAGTAAGGTCTGCATCCCAGTTTAAAGCACGCCCTGCATAAAGATCTTCGGATAGATCATAGTAGTTTTCACGCATATATTTTTGAAACTCATTGAGTTTGGTGGTGTCTGCATCTTTAAAAGCAAATTCTCCTATGCCGTCTCGGTTATCTTCTCCCAATTCTAATTCATCTGCTTTTCTTGCAAGCATAGCTAGGGCGGTAGAATCTTTTACCCAATGAACAAATTGACGATACTCACTATTTGTGATTTCAGTTTCATCCATATAGAAGGATGGAACGGTAACGGTTTTCGCTGGAGCGTTTTGTAGTTGGGCAAGGTCTTCATCAGATTTCCCCATGATGTACGCCCCACCTTCGATAAGGACCATACCATAGGGTTTCTCCCCAAACCACTTTTTCTGTTTTACCCCGATTAGTTCTCCTCTGTTTTTGCTTCCACAAGAGAGAACTAATAAGCTGAGGGTTAATAAAACTAAAAGTTTTTTCATCAAAATTTTATTAAGACGAGCTCTATATTTTAAAGACATAAAACTAGTCATTTTTTTTTACTATAGTTTTAATTCCTTACGGAATTCGTTTTTTGCCCAAATAATTCTCAGAAATCAGTGCAACCTTCTAATGGCATTCAACCATCTTTCAGGTAAAATATCCTTTGTTGCAGATTCATAATCCTTTTTGGTGCATGCTAATAACGTAGCAGTTTTTATTTTATTATTCAAATGTGAATCATTTGTTAATTCCATCCACCAGCGATTGCTTTTTTCGCTATTGTAAAATACCAAGGTCCGATCAGACAATGCTACTGAATACTTCAAAAAGCCCTCTTTGGTATTGACAGGGTACTCATCAAAACGATACTGTACTCCTTCTATAAAATACCATACGATTTGTGCCAATAACTGATCCATCATTGGGGTAGCAATAAGTTCATGCAGTCCTAAAAAACTTACACGATCACTAATTCCTGCATACCGACTCAACGCGCAAATAGATCTAGAATCAATTCCATTGGGCTGTCCTTTGAGTGGGTCTGCTATGGCTTGCCATGACAGACATTTCATGTCTATACTTACAATATCTGCATCTCTAAAAACAGGTTCTGCTAGGGATGGTTCATCCAAAAGTTGTCCCAAACGTATTCCATCAAAATACAATTTGTCCATTAAATCTTTTTCTTCAAGGGCACAATAAAAACTTTGATATCCTAAGTTGGTATAATTTTGTAATACGTTGGGTTTTTCCATTATGATTTTACTCATGTAGGAACGGTCTGAAATCAACTCCTCTTCTTGAGAAAAATCAAAAGAACGATCTACAGAAACTATATTGACCAGTTGTTTGAATTCTTGAAAAACTTGATAAACTGGGAAGATCAAATCGTGACTTCCTCCTATAAAAATAGGAATGATGTTCATTTGTTTTAGATGATATCCTATTTCTTTGATTGCGAAGTAGGTGTCTTCAACTTTGGCTCCGTTTGGTAAGTCTCCAAGGTCAGCAATTTTCAAATTCCAATTTCCTGGATACAATTCGTAAAATGATTTTCTAAACCGATTGACCTCATACTGGGAATTGGCAGAAAAACTATTGCGCTGCTCCGAAAGTCCAATGATTGCTATTTGAAGTCCCTTCAGTTCGGGTAGTCCAGAGCCCTCTTTGTGAATCGCGATATTTTTACCCAAGACTTGTTTTGGAGACAATGCAAGTCCCAAAATTGCCTCATTCGCAACAGGAAGCAACAATTCTAAACTCATTTTTTCTTAGCCGATTTTCTTTTTGCTTTTGGGGCTCCAAGATATTTTTCTGCTTGGGCCAGTGTCAGTTTTACAGCATCTACTTCTTTGCCAATCTCAACTTTTTGCTTGCCCCTAATGATATGATGTCTCCCCCATCGTGCTTTTTCTACACGTATTCCTGCCTCGTCCCAGTCGTGTATAATCTTATCTTTTTCCTTTTGAATTTTATCTTCTATTAGAGTGGTTATATCTTGATTACTCAGATTGTCGAAGTCGTATTTTTTATTGACATTAATAAAAAGACCGCTCCACTTTAAATACGGCCCAAAGCGACCTACGCCTTTGGTGACAGGAAGGTCGTTGTGCATATAAATGGGCGCATCAGCTTTTTGTTTTTCGTCAATTAACTGTTGTGCAGATTCCAAATCTACCTCAGACGGCAACATTCCTTTGGGTAAAGAAACAAAAACGCCTTTGTGTTTCAGGTAAGGGCCAAATCTACCATTGTTAACTACGATCTCTTCCTCTTGATAAATTCCCAAGGTCTTGGGCATTTCAAAAAGCTGCATGGTCTCTTCAAAAGTGATGTTTTCCAGTTGCTGATTAGGTCCTAAACTAGCAAAAATTGGTTTTTCTTCTTCATCGGGATCTCCTATTTGAGCAACTGGTCCAAATTTACCCAATCGGACTTTTACAGTTCTTCCGGAACGTGGGTCCACACCCAAAATACGTTCGCCTGATTCGCGTTGTGCATTCTCCTTGACATGTTCTACAGTTGCATGAAATTGGTTGTAAAAACCCTTGAGCATCTCTGTCCAATCTTTTCCTCCTTTGGCAATATCATCAAAGTTTTGCTCTACCTCGGCAGTAAAATTAAAATCAAGAATGGTTTTAAAATTTTCAACAAGGAAATCATTCACAATCATCCCAATGTCAGTAGGTATAAGTTTCCCTTTGTCTGCCCCTACACGTTCGGTCAACTTTTTTTCTGTTATGGTTCCTTGCTTTAAAGTCAACTGATCGTAGTCCCGATCCGTTCCTTCAGAGGCTCCTTTTTCTACATAATTTCGATTTTGAATGGTGGTAATCGTAGGGGCATAGGTAGAAGGTCTTCCAATACCAAGCTCCTCCATTTTTTTTACCAACGACGCTTCTGAATACCGATAAGGTGGTCTTGAAAAACGTTCTGTAATTACCATTTTATTCAAGTGCAATACTTCTCCTAATTTAACTTTAGGCAACATGGTGCTGTCTTCATCATCTTGGTCGTCCACTCCTTCTAGGTATAGCTTTAAAAACCCATCAAAGGTGATGACTTCACCTTTAGCAATAAAGGGGTCTGAATGAGTACTGGCTTCTATACTAATTTGAGTGCGTTCTAGGACAGCATCACTCATTTGAGACGCTACAGTTCTACGCCAGATCAATTCGTATAGACGTGCCTGATCGTAGTCGATATTGAGCTCTTTTATTGAAAAATCTGTTGGGCGAATGGCCTCATGAGCTTCTTGAGCTCCTTTATTTTTAGTTTTAAAATGACGCGGTTGAGAATAATTTTTCCCGTAGTTGGATTCAATTTGAGCGTTAATGTTTTTTTTGGCCTCCTCCGATAAGTTGACACTATCGGTACGCATGTAGGTAATATGTCCTGCCTCATAAAGTCGCTGTGCCAACGTCATAGTTTTACTCACAGAAAAATAAAGCTTTCTAGAGGCTTCTTGCTGAAGCGTAGAAGTGATAAAAGGGGGTGCAGGGCTTTTCTTAGCTGGACGTGTATTGATGTCCCGAACCAGAAACTGGGCAGTGGCATTGTTTTGAAGAAATGCAGTAGCATCCTCTTTGGTTTCAATTACTTTTTGAAGCTGGGAAGGAATGAGTTTATTGTGTTCCGTTTGAAAAAGTGCTTGTGTTTTATAGCTTTTTTCGGGTAAGAAATTTCTGATTTCGCGTTCCCTTTCTACTAGGATCCGCACTGCGACAGATTGTACTCGCCCGGCAGAAAGCCCGCCCTTTACCTTACGCCACAATACGGGTGATAATTCATAGCCAACGAGTCGGTCTAAAATCCTTCGGGTCTGTTGAGCATTGACCAAATTGTAATCGATGTCTCTTGGATTTTCTATCGCCTTTAAAATTGCGTTTTTTGTGATTTCGGAAAAAACAATGCGCTTAGAGTTTTCTTTTGAAAGTTTTAGCGTATTGGCCAAATGCCACGCTATGGCCTCTCCTTCTCGGTCTTCATCACTTGCCAACCAAATTGTATCGGCCTTTTTGGCAAGACTTTTAAGTTCATTTACCACTTTCTTTTTATCGCTACTTACGATATATTTTGCTGTAAAATCCCCTTGTACATCTACTCCTAATTCTTTGGAAGGAAGGTCTGCGATATGACCAAAACTGGAGGCAACTTTGTACTCCTTCCCTAAAAACTTTTCGATTGTTTTTGCTTTTGCAGGAGACTCTACAATTACTAAATTTTTGGCCATTGATGCTAAATTTTGTGGACAAAAGTAGGTAAGTTTTTTTGGAACTTTAAAATTTTAAAGTGTTCAAATATTAAATTTCTCTTTTTAATCTTGTAATTTCACGTTCCGAAAACATAAACTTCAAATACATGAAGACGCTAGATTTATCACCGATAAAAAGCCTCTTTGAATCTGAATTGCTCCTTGAAATAGAAAAAGTGGGGGTTTATAAAAAGATCCCACAGGGTGAATTGATGATTGATCTTGACGAAAAAGTTCAATTCATTCCACTGATTTTAGAAGGTGCTGTAAAAGTAGTTCGAGAGGATGAATCTGGAGACGAATTGCTCCTTTATTTTGTGGAGTTTGGCAACACTTGCGCTATGACGTTAAATTGTTGCTTGGGGCATTCTAAAAGTGAAATTAGAGCCCTTTGTGAATCTGACGTAAGTTTAATTTTGATTCCTGTCCAATACATGGATCCCTGGCTTTCACAATTTAAATCGTGGCGCTCTTTTGTGTTCAATAGCTTTAATACACGCCTTTCAGAATTGCTAAAAGCGATCGATGCACTTACTTTTTTAAAACTGGATGAACGTTTAGAAAACTATTTGCTGGAAAAATCCAAAGTCCTCAAAAACAAGACGCTACACATTACGCATTTTGAAATTGCTGCAGACCTAAATTCTTCACGAGTTGTTATTTCTCGCTTATTGAAACAGTTGGAAAATGAAGGTTTTGTAGCTTTGGGTAGAAATAGTATCCGCTTGCTGGACCAAACTTAACCTTGTAACAAATGTTACTTCTGTTCTAATTTAGAGTTCTATTTTTGTTTAAAATTTAAATAAAACTGAAAAACTATTTTCCCTTTTTGACCTGGATTTCAGAGTATAAATCTGAATATTTTAAGAGTGATTTAGCTGCTGGAATTACCGTTGCTGTATTGCTCATTCCTCAGGGAATGGCTTATGCATTGATAGCAGGCTTACCTCCCATATATGGTCTTTATGCGGCATTGGTCCCACAAATTGTTTATGCTTTTTTAGGAACTTCAAGGCAGCTTGCTGTAGGTCCTGTAGCAATGGATTCACTTTTGGTCGCAGCAGGTTTGGGAGCCCTGAGTATTGTAGATCCCAGTCAGTACATCCAAATGGCAATTGTATTGGCACTGCTGATGGGTGCTCTTCAATTTATTCTAGGTTTATTGAGAATGGGATTTATCGTTTCCTTTTTATCGAAACCCGTCATCAACGGTTTTACTGCTGCTGCAGCAATTATCATTGGATTGAGTCAACTGAAACACTTGTTGGGAATTCCGGTCGCTCAAAGCAATAAAATTCAAGAGTTTGCCTCAACCTTCCTTCAAAGCACTACTCCAATTCACCTGCCTACTTTAATCATAGGATTGGGAAGTGTTTTACTTCTAATTGGAATAAAAAAATGGAATCCTAAAATCCCTTCAGGACTAATTGCTGTGGTACTTGGAATTTTTTGGGTTTATTTTGGTAAACAGACCCAAACGGGAGTTGCTATAGTAGGTGAGATTCCTAATGGACTTCCATCTTTCACGCTTCCATTAACCGATTGGGAAACTATTAAGGCATTATTTCCCATTGCACTCACTATAGCCTTGGTCGCTTTTATGGAAGCTGTGTCCGTCGCCAAAGCCATTCAGGAGAAACATAAAAATTACGAGATCAACCCAAATCAAGAACTGATTGCGTTAGGAGCTTCTAATATAATTGGCTCTTTATTTCAATCCTATCCTACGACGGGAGGCTTTTCTCGGACTGCTGTAAACGATCAAGCTGGTGCCAAAACTGGGATATCTGCTTTGGTAAGTGCTATTATTGTAGCAGTAATACTTAGCTTTTTTACGCACTGGTTTTTTTATCTTCCCAAAGCCGTTCTAGGAGCCATCATCATTGTCGCTGTAATCAATTTAATTGATTTAAAATACGCAGCTCGATTATTTAAAAGTAGAAAAGATGAATTTGCGGTACTACTTCTCACCTTTGTATTAACACTTTTTGTTGGAATAACGCAAGGGATTCTCTTTGGAATCATTTTTTCTTTACTATTACTAGTTTTCAGAACTTCCAAACCTCATTATGCTTTCTTGGGACGTATTGGGACAACCAACTATTTCAAAAATATAGAGCGCTTCCCCGAGGAAGTTGTGGTGCGAAATGATCTCATTATTTTGAGATTTGATGCACAGTTATTTTTTGGAAATATTGAATTCTTCAAAAAACTTGTTTTAGAAGCAATTGAAAAAAACAAAGGTCAAGTCAAAGGCTTTATAATCAATGCTAGAGCTATAAATTATATCGACAGCACCGCTACAGAACAACTTGTGGAAATCATCAAAAAATTACAAAAAAAAGACATTCGGGTCATGATAGTAGGTGCCATCGGACCAGCAAGAGATTTAATCATCAAAAGCAAACTAATCAAAGTATTGGGTAAAGAAAATTTATTCATCACTTCGGGAGATGCATCGGATAGTTTCGACGGGATATGTAAAAAAACATCCCTTCAGAAAAAGCTGAGTAGACAAAGTAATCTAAACATTTAATAAATAAAAATTTGAATTATGCATATCGAACAAATCTATACAGGCTGTCTTTCACAAGGGGCTTATTACATTGAGAGTAAAGGGGAGGCTGCTATTATTGACCCTTTGCGTGAGGTGAAGCCCTACCTAGAAAAAGCAAAAAAAAATAACGCTACAATCAAGTACATTTTTGAGACTCATTTCCATGCCGATTTTGTAAGCGGTCATGTTACATTGGCTAAGGAAACAGGAGCCTCCATTGTTTATGGTCCAGGAGCCAAAACAGGTTTTGATTCCTTGATTGCCAAAGATCAACAGGAGTTTAAAATTGGGGAGGTCACCCTTACCGTACTCCATACACCCGGACACACTATGGAAAGTACGACCTATTTACTTCGTGATGCTTCTCAAAAAGACATAGCAATTTTCAGCGGTGATACCCTGTTTTTAGGTGACGTAGGACGTCCCGATCTCGCACAAAAAGCAGCCAATATGACTCAAGAAGATTTAGCAGGAATACTCTATGAAAGTTTGAGAAAAAAAATCATGCCTTTGGCAGATGACGTTCTGGTATACCCGGCACATGGCGCGGGATCTGCTTGTGGCAAAAACCTTAGTAAAGAAACTGTTGGAACTATCGGAGAACAAAAGAAAACCAACTATGCCCTTCGAGCAGACATGACAAAAGAGGAGTTTATCAAAGAGGTTACGGACGGACTTCTACCTCCTCCACAATATTTTCCTTTGAATGTCAAAATGAATAAAGAAGGTTATGAGGATATAGATACGGTGCTCAAGTCAGGTACCACTCCTTTGGATCCTGAGGCCTTTGAAAAACTGGCAAATCAAAGTGGTGCTATTATTTTAGATGTCCGTCATCAGGATGTCTTTGCCAAAGGACATATTCCTCAATCTATTTTTATTGGAATAGATGGCGGATTTGCCCCGTGGGTTGGTGCCATGATTGGAGATGTGTCTCAACCCATTCTTCTTGTTACTCCAGAAGGAAGAGAAGAAGAAACCGTTATGCGTCTTGCCCGAGTGGGTTTTGACAATACCCTTGGATATTTAAAGGGAAGTTTTGAGGCATGGAAAAAAGAAGGTAAAACTACTGACAAGGTAGAAGGAATTGATGCAGCAGGACTAAAAGCACTGAGTGAAAAAGAAAGTGTAACCGTTTTTGATGTTCGTAAACCTGGGGAATACCTTTCTGAACATATTCCAGATGCTAAAAGCACTCCTTTAGATTTCATCAATGAGCATATGAATGAATTTCCCACAGAAAAGCCTTTTTATATGCATTGTGCAGGGGGTTATCGAAGCATGATTGCTGCTTCAATTCTAAAAAGTAGAGGAATTCATAATCTGATTGACATTAAGGGCGGATTTGGAGCCATTAAAGAAAGTGGAATGAAGGTCTCTGACTATATATGCCCTTCTACCTTATAACATAACTAACTAAAACTATATTTATAATTATGGAATGGATTTTTAACCCCTGGCCCTGGTATGTGGGTGGGCCACTAATTGCATTAGTGCTTTTTTTACTCTTATTTTTTGGAAAAAGTTTTGGAATGTCGTCCAATTTAAGAACTCTATGCACGATTTGTGGTGCTGGAAAAAATACTGATTTCTTTAAGTTTGATTGGAAAACCCAGCAGTGGAATCTTTTGGTTGCAGGAGGTGCCATCATCGGTGGGTGGATTGCTTCGAATTATCTCACCATCGACCCCAGTGTTTTGATTCATGAAGATACGATAGCAAAACTAAACCAGCTCAATATTAAAAGTGCAGGAACTGCATATCTTCCCGAAGAGCTTTTTGGTATGGATCATTTTCTTGAACCTAAGATTTTTGCCTCATTAGCATTGGGGGGATTACTCGTGGGCTTTGGAGCTCGCTATGCGGGAGGCTGTACTTCAGGACATGCGATCTCGGGTCTCAGCAACTTACAATTGGTTTCTCTGTATGCCGTTATTGGCTTTTTCGTAGGTGGACTTCTTATGAATCATTTTTTACTCCCTTTTATTTTATAAGCTATGAGACAAATTATTTTTCTTTTTATCGGAATCCTTTTTGGAATTGTCATGTTTAAATCAGAAGCCGCTTCATGGTTTCGCATCTATGAAATGTTTCAATTCAAGTCATTTCATATGTATGGTATAATTGGTTCTGCACTCGCCATAGGTGTTGTAATGATTCAATTGATCAAACGCTATCAACTAAAGTCTGCCTATGGGGAGCCTATTGTGATTCCTGACAAGGCCAAGAGTTTTTATCGCTATAGTATAGGGGGAACTATATTTGGCTTAGGTTGGGGACTATCAGGCGCTTGTCCTGGTCCAATTTTTACCTTATTGGGCGCTGGATTTTTACCCATAATGGTTGTGCTTGTTTTCGCGGTAGCAGGGACTTGGGTTTACGGACTTTTGATGGACAAGCTTCCTCATTAAAGTCCCTTTTAAATTGTCTAAATTGTTGGATCGGTCTGAAATTTTTATAATTTCAGATTAAAGACTGACAAAATGGCAATATCGTTCGGTTTTTTGTAATTTTGCGTGCAAATTAAAGCGCTAACGCTTTATAAAACTTGTTATGTCATTAAAAGAATTACAATCTTTGGAAAAAAATCCTTTGGAACATAATGGAACTCCTAGTCCAAACTCTTCTAAGGAAAATAAAATTTCCAAAAAAGCCTATATCGAAAGTTATGGCTGTCAGATGAATTTTGCAGACAGTGAGGTTGTAGCTTCCATCTTAACTAAAGAAGGTTATACCATTACCGAGCAGTTGGATCAAGCTTCTTTAGTTTTGGTCAACACCTGCTCTATCAGAGAAAAAGCCGAGCAAACCGTGCGGAAGCGTCTCGAATACTTTAAGTCCAAAAAAAAGGAACAAAAGGAGATGACCGTAGGTGTACTAGGCTGTATGGCCGAACGTTTGAAACACAAATTCCTTGAAGAAGAAAAGATTGTAGATCTTGTTGTAGGTCCCGATGCTTATAAAGATATTCCTAATTTACTTCAGGAAGTCGCCAACGAAAAAGAGGCCGTAAATGTTCTGTTGTCAAAAGAGGAAACTTACGGAGATATTGCTCCTGTGCGTTTAAATTCGAATGGCATTTCTGCTTTTGTATCGATCACCAGAGGCTGTGATAACATGTGTACCTTTTGTGTAGTGCCTTTTACCCGAGGAAGGGAACGCAGTCGAGACCCCAAAAGTATTTTAGATGAGGTTTCAGATTTGGACGCTAAAGGGTTTAAAGAAATTACTCTACTAGGACAAAATGTAGATAGTTACCTCTGGTATGGAGGAGGTTTAAAAAAAGATTTTAATAAGGCCACTCCCCTACAACAAAAAACAGCTTTGCGTTTTGACAAGCTTTTGAGTTTAGTGGCGGAGGCACATCCTAAAATCCGTATACGCTTTTCAACTTCCAATCCACAAGATATGTCTCTGGAGGTGTTAAAAGTCATGGCAAAATACGATAATATTTGCAAGTACATTCATCTACCAGTACAGTCGGGGAGCAATGCCATTCTCAAAAAAATGAACCGCCAACATACACGAAATGAGTATTTTGAACTTATTGATTCAATACGAAAAATCATTCCAGATTGTGGAATTTCTCATGATATGATTGCTGGTTTTCCTGGTGAAACTGAAAAAGATCACAAAGACACTTTGGATTTGATGGACTATGTAAAATACGACTTTGGATTCATGTTTGCCTACTCTGAACGTCCCGGGACTCTTGCAGAAAGAAAAATTGAGGACGATGTCCCTGAAACAGTAAAGAAAAGGAGACTCAATGAAATTATCCAAAAACAACAAGAACACAGTTTGTTTCGAACCCAACAATTTCTTGGAAAAACCGTTTGTGTTTTGATTGAAAAAACATCCAAACGATCAGAAAATCACTGGAGTGGTAGAACAACGCAAAACACAGTAGTTGTTTTTCCAAAAGGACGCTACACTGAAGGAGATTTTGTAGATGTCAAAATCAAGGAGTGTACCTCTGCTACCCTTTTGGGCGAGGCCGTTCAACTTTCAAATCAAATATAACCATGGATTCATTACAAAGTGTTAAACAACGTTTTGGAATAATTGGGAACAATTTGGGGCTCAATCGGGCACTTGAAAAAAGCCTGAGAGTATCGAATACAGATATTTCAGTTTTAGTAATTGGGGAAAGTGGTGTGGGAAAGGAAAGTATTCCAAAGATAATTCACCAGTATTCTCATAGAAAACACAACAAGTTCATCGCAGTAAACTGTGGAGCTATCCCAGAAGGAACTATTGATAGTGAGCTTTTTGGACACGAGAAAGGGGCCTTCACTGGAGCCACACAAACACGTGGGGGATATTTTGAAGTGGCTGATGGAGGGACTATTTTTTTAGACGAAGTAGGAGAACTCCCGCTACAAACTCAAGTGCGCCTGTTACGGGTCTTGGAAAGTGGAGAATTTATCAAAGTGGGGTCTTCTAAAGTCCAAAAAACCAATGTCAGAATTGTTGCTGCAACTAATGTCAATATGATTGAAGCCATCTCTAAAGGAAAATTTAGAGAAGATTTATATTACAGGCTCAGTACCGTAGAAATTCACCTTCCTCCTTTAAGAGACCGAAAGGAAGACATCGTATTATTGTTTCGGAAATTTGCAGCAGATTTTGCTCAAAAATACCATATGCCGCCGATAAAACTTGATGAACACGCACAAGCGCTACTGACTGATTACCGATGGAGTGGAAATATTAGACAACTCCGCAATGTAGCCGAACAAATATCTGTTTTAGAAAAAGAACGGAACATCAATGCTGCTGGTATTCGCCCTTATCTTCCTGACCGAGAGTCACAACTCCCCGCACTTATTGACAAAAAAGAAAGTAAAAGTGATTTTTCTTCAGAACGAGAAATCTTGTACAAAGTCCTTTTTGATATGAAAAGCGACCTAAATGATTTGAAAAAGCTCACTTTGGATTTGATCAAAAATGGTACTGAAAGTGAAATCAATGAAAAAAATCAAAGCCTTATCGAAAAAATATATGGCAAGAAAGACTCGCTGCCTGAAGAACCCAAGGCTTTAGATCCAGTTTCAATCACTCCAGAAACTCCAGAAATTTCAAAGGTAGAAACCGTGGATAAATATTCCTATGCCGAAACTATTGAAGAAGAGGAACCTCTTTCGCTACATGAAAAAGAATTGGAAATGATCAAACAAGCCCTCATTCGTAGCAAAGGAAAACGTAAATTAGCAGCACATGAATTAGGCATTTCTGAACGTACACTGTATCGAAAAATTAAACAATTTGACATCAATGACTTGGAATAGGATCACGATTTTGGTTGTATTTATTCTGGTTTTTGCCACACAATCCTGTGGGATATACTCCTTTACTGGAGCTTCAATCCCTCCAGGCGTAACCACTTTTCAGGTTAACTTTTTTGAAAATCAAGCAGGAAACAGACCTGGATCAACCGTAGAGCCTGGACTGGACAACGATTTTACCAATGCACTTCAAGACCTCATCATGAATCAAACCAATCTCAATCTGGTCAGTCAAGATGGACAATTGATTTACGAAGGAGAAATCACCGAGTACAGTGTGACCCCAATGTCTGCTACTTCTCAAAATACAGCTGCCCAAAACCGACTGAAGATGACTGTGGATTTTCGCTTTTTTAATATTCAAAAAGAGGAAGATGATTTTAACAAAAAATATTCTTTTTTTTATGATTTCCCTGCAGAACTTCAAGTGTATGACGTGATTGACAGTGCACACAAGGAAATTTTTGATCGAATTACTCAAGACATATTTAACGATACTTTAGCCAAATGGTAGTTGCAGATGCCCATTCGTTAGTTTCTCTCATAGAACAATTTGATCCTAATAATAAGGAACAACTCCAAATACTTAAAAATATACTGGAACAACATCCCAATTTTCATTGGATACGTGCACATTACCTCAAGGCCGTCCAAGCATTGGAACCTGAATCTTTTGATAAAAATCTTTCTCATACTGCCATTGCAACTTATGACCGAGGTTTATTGTACGAATTTATTGAAACCCAGACCCAACCTACAAAGCGTTCAGTATTCAAACAAAAACCTAAGGACAAAAAAGTCTCAGTCATAAAAGAAACTCAAATTGCAGAAAAAGATACCACGAAATCCCCTGCCAATCTGGAGGAAGTATCTTTACAATCCCCTCCAGAAACTATGCGCTTTTCAGAATGGGCAAGTTATCTGAAGACCCGTAAAGCCCCACAAAAAAACTTAAAAATCAATGATAAATTTGAACTTATCGATGCCTTTCTTTCCAAACAGGGCAAAATCATTCCTGACAAAAATTTAGAAAATAAAGAAGATTTAAGTGAAAAAAGTTGGGTTACTTCTGATGAACTAATGACAGAAACATTAGCCAAAGTTTTTGTCAAACAAAAAAAATACGACAACGCTCTAGAAGCCTATCAAATATTAGGCTTGAAATATCCAGAAAAAAATAGTTTCTTTGCAGACCAAATTAAAGAGATTAAAAGATTAAAAAAACTGAAAGAATAGTCCAATGAGCACATTTTCTATCTTCATTACCCTAATTATCGTAGTATGCTTCCTCCTTGTTTTGGTGGTTATGGTTCAAAATCCTAAAGGAGGAGGACTCTCTTCTTCTTTTGGTGGTGGAACACAACAAGTGGGTGGGGTTCAAAAAACCTCAGACTTTCTAGATCGAAGCACTTGGATTTTAGCTACACTTCTATTGGCTTTAATTTTAATTTCTAATGTTACTCTATCTTCTGGCGAAGGAGTCTCAGATTCCAAACTACTCGAAGATGGAACCCTACAACAGTCCATTCCCGAAACCCCTGCTCAGCAGATTGAGGAAATTCCAGAAATTCCTGCTGAAATACCCACTACAGAAATTCCTGAGATAGAGAATTAAACCCTTTGATTCTAAGCTGGGACTGACAGGCTGACATTTTTTAATGCAAATTGACAGTCCTTATCTACTTGGCATAGTTTCTGAAAAAAAACAATAAATTTTTAATCATGAGTAAAATGACTATAAAACCCTTAGCAGATCGAGTTCTTGTAGAGCCCGCTGCAGCAGAAACCAAAACATCCTCTGGAATCATCATCCCGGACAGCGCCAAAGAAAAACCTCAAAAAGGAACTGTGGTAGCGGTAGGTCCTGGAACTAAAGAAAACCCCATCACTGTTTCTAAAGGTGATAGTGTTTTATATGGTAAATATGCAGGGACGGAACTTCAGCATGAAGGAAAAGATTACCTCATAATGAAAGAAAGCGATATCCTCGCGATTGTATAACAACAAAAAAAATATTTAAAATGGCTAAAAGAATAGAATTTGATCTAGAAGCAAGAGATGGCATCAAACGTGGTGTAGATGCACTTGCCAACGCTGTAAAAGTTACTTTAGGTCCCAAAGGACGTAACGTCATCATAGGTAAGGCCTTCGGTGCACCCCAAGTAACCAAAGATGGGGTGACAGTAGCTAAAGAAATTGAACTTGAAGATGCTCTTGAAAATATGGGAGCTCAAATGGTAAAGGAAGTTGCTTCAAAAACCAACGACCTTGCAGGTGATGGAACTACAACAGCAACAATCTTAGCTCAAGCTATCGTAAAAGAAGGGCTTAAAAATGTAGCTGCGGGTGCTAATCCTCTTGACCTCAAAAGAGGAATTGATAAAGCCGTAGAGGCAATCGTTGGCTCTTTACAAAAACAATCCGCTGCCGTAGGAGATTCATCAGAAAAAATTCATCAGGTAGCCAGTATTTCGGCAAACAATGACTCCACTATTGGTGGCTTGATTACAGAGGCTTTTGAAAAAGTAGGTAAAGAAGGAGTAATTACTGTTGAAGAAGCCAAAGGTACTGACACTTATGTAGATGTAGTTGAAGGAATGCAATTTGACCGTGGATACCTTTCTCCTTACTTTGTGACAGACTCAGAAAAAATGGAGGCCGACTTGGAAACACCTTATATTTTACTTTACGATAAGAAAATCTCCACCATGAAGGATTTACTTCCTGTGTTAGAGCCAGTTGCACAGACAGGAAAACCCCTTTTGGTTATTGCTGAGGATGTTGATGGTGAAGCTTTGGCTACTTTAGTAGTCAACAAACTTCGTGGTGCACTGAAAATTGCTGCTGTAAAAGCACCTGGTTTCGGAGACCGAAGAAAAGCCATGTTGGAAGATATCGCAATTCTTACCGGTGGTGCCGTAATCTCAGAAGAACGAGGTTTTACACTTGAAAACACAACCATAGATATGCTTGGAACTGCAGAGCGTGTCACCATTGATAAAGACAATACTACAGTAGTGAATGGAAGTGGCGCCTCTGAAGACATTCAAGCTCGAGTAAATCAAATCAAATCTCAGATTGAGACAACGACTTCAGACTACGACAAAGAAAAGCTACAGGAACGTCTTGCCAAACTCTCTGGGGGGGTCGCAGTACTCTATGTAGGTGCACCTTCAGAAGTTGAAATGAAAGAAAAGAAAGACCGAGTAGATGATGCCCTACACGCAACACGTGCAGCTGTTGAAGAAGGTATCGTTGCCGGTGGAGGAGTTGCTCTACTCAATGCTAAAAAAGTTCTTGAAAAACTCAAAGCAGAAAACGCAGATGAGGCCACAGGGATCCAAATCATAAGCAAGGCTGTAGAAGCCCCTCTGAGAACCATCGTTGAAAACTCTGGAGGCGAAGGTTCAGTTGTAGTGTCTAAAGTTTCTGAAGGAACAGACAGCTTCGGTTACAATGCAAAAGACGGTTCTTACGTGGATATGCTTAAAGAAGGGATTATCGATCCTAAAAAAGTAACTCGTGTGGCGTTGGAAAATGCAGCTTCAGTAGCGGGCATGATTCTTACAACAGAATGTGCACTTATTGATATCAAAGAAGAGGCTCCTGCTGGCCCTCCTATGGGCGGCGGAGGCATGCCAGGCATGATGTAAGCCGATTTGTAGATTAATTTATAAGCTCCCTTTTTAGGGAGCTTTTTTTTTAATAAATAAATTTATTACATTACTCATCTAACTCAAATCTTATCATTATGACAAAAAAATTATTTTTATCAGGAATCGCAGGCTTTGTTGTCTATTTTCTTTTGGGATGGCTTGCTTATGGAATTTTGTTTACCGAAGACACTACAGGTGAAGAATCTTTGCTATTTATCGCATTGGGCTGCTTATTTTATGCCTTTATCTATGCGACTATTTTTACCCGCTGGGCCAATATTACCACCTTTACTACAGGGCTTAAAGCGGGAGCTATACTGGGACTTTTGTATGAACTGAGTTGGAGCTTCTTTTTCACTTCAGGAACCATAGAGATATTCCCATTTATCAAAGGAATACTCATCGGAGTTGTACTTACCAGTTTAATGGCAGGTGTCATCGCTTATGTGAATGGGAAAGTTTCCTAATTCAATCATTTTAAATAAAAAAGGCTCCCAATGGGAGCCTTTTTTTTATTCAATTGTCCGTTTGTACAGGCAACACATTGGCAACGCATTGTATGTACTGTCAAGAGCTTTCGCTAGAGGAGTATCATGTCCCGCAAAAGCAATTGCACGTTGGACTTCTTGTATAGGTTCCTTGCTTGGATCGTAAATCACAGAAATCACATTTGAAGGAATATCCCAAGTGGCTGTTTTAATTCCTTTAACAGTCAAGGCAGCTTTTTCTATACGTTTTTTACACATTTCACAGTTTCCACTCACTTCGAAACTGGTTTTTTCATTTTTTTTGTTTTGAGCCGAAACCGATAAAGGAGCAATCAACAACAAACAAAAGAGTAAAAGCTTTTTCATAATTTTTAAATTAAATAGTTAAATATACTTTATAAATTCCAACGTAACCCTGCATAAAGCATTCTTCCAAAAATAGGTGCGTAGACTTGTGCTGTATCAAAATTAATACCAAAAGGATCTTCTGCTCCAATTATTGGGCTGAGTTGTTTATAATCTCCAAGGTTTTCAACTCCGGCATAAAGTTCAAATTTTGCCGTAAAAGCTCGTGTCAACTGACTGTTCCATACGCCATAAGCCGGGGCGTAACTTCCCTCAGCATCCCTTTGGGTACTAACTAGCCGCTGTGGTCCCAAAGCGTGATAGGTAAGATCATAACGCCATTGGGCTTGCTTGCTATTCCTTGGAGATTCCCATCCCAGATTGGCAAAAAATCGGTTTTGAGCTTGTAAAGGACGCTGTAAGAACCCTGAATTGTAGGTGGTTTTTACATCGTAATTTTTGTAGGCAAAACGCAAACTCAAAGCCTCACTAGGGTTATAATCTATAGAAAGTTGAAAGCTGTTCGCACGACTTACACCATCTAGATTATAAAAAGAAATTTGACCTTCCTCTTCCCAATCTACAACCACTTGATCGTTAAAGTTTGTAATGTAATAGTCTGCGGTAATATCCCCTTCCCTTCCAAAAAGACGAAACAACTGACGTACACTGACTCCGTAATTCCATGCTTTTTCGGGGTTTAAACCATAAATTGACCCTCCATTTTCTGCAATATTTATGCGACGATTTGTTCCAAAAAGGGTTTGATTTTCTGCAAAAATATTGGCTGCTTTTCTTCCACTACCTACCGAAAAGCGAAGGATGGTATTTTCTTGAGGAAGATACCTCAGATGCAAACGTGGGGTAATAAATGTGCCCAACCGGTTGTGGATGTCCACGCGGATTCCTCCAACCAAAGAAAAATTCTCCAAACTGTCATAACTGTATTCAAAGAAACTCCCTACAGAATGATCACTTCGATTGAAGTAAAATGTATCCACGGTTTCCAAATAGCGATCATAAGAAAAGCTGATGCCTGTTTTAAATTTATTTTTAGTATTGCCAATAATTGAATTAAATAAAAGATTGGTATACACGCTTTGATGATCGATATCATAAACTCTAAAGCCATAAAAAGCCTTTTGTTTGTGATGGCTAAAAGCGGATTGAAAACCAAAGCTTTGATAGGACAATTCTGGAAAAACATACCCTATTTTTAGTGAGGCATCTATACGGTTGGTATCGATTTCACTGCCCCAAATACGGTTTTGATTTTGATCTTGATCTGGATCAAAACCTATAGCTCCTAGTTGTTTGTCATCTTGCATCAAACGAATGCTGCCAAAACCAACCCATCCCTTTTCTGCGTCTGTATACTGCCATCGATTAAGGATGTTGTACTGCTGAGACAAGGGAACGTCTAAAAAAGCGTCTCCATTACGATCCATTTCTTGGGTTCTTTGGTTACCATGGACAAATAAGCCGCTGCTCCAATTGTCGTCGATTTTCCAATTACCTTGAAGGTTAGCTTCTTGTCTTCCATTGGCTGAGGTAAACAAATTGAAAAACAATGGAACGTCGGAAAAAGGTTTTTTAATTTCGGTATTGATTTGACCTGCAATACTTTCAAAACCATTGACTACACTCCCCACACCTTTAGTAATCTGAATACTCTCAATCCAAGTCCCAGGAGTGAAGGATAGTCCATAAGCTTGTGAAGCACCTCGTACCATGGGAATGTTTTCTTCCGTAATCAAGAGATAAGGACTTGTAAGTCCCAACATTCGTATTTGTTTGGTTCCCGTTAAAGCGTCTGAAAAGTTAACATCAATGGAGGGATTGGTCTCAAAACTTTCTGACAAGTTACAACAAGCCGCCTTGAGAAGTTCAGCACTGTTGACATTGACTATATTTCGCGCTTCTAAATACGATTTCTGTATCGCTTTTCTTCTTTGAATTATTGTTACTTCATCTAGTTCTCCTGCATCACTTTCTTCTAAAAAATGAATGAGTAAGCGGTTTTCTTTTACACTCAGCGTATCTGACTTATAGCCAATATAGCTTAATATGAGATATTCCTCGGGTCCTAAATAAGGAAGGGTAAACTTTCCTTCTTCGTTGGTCACAGTTCCCGTTTGTGTATTGTTCCAAAATACATTGGCGCCAATCAATGGGATGGTTTCGTTTCCGTCTTTAGCAAGGACTCTCCCCTCAAGGTTCTCTTGAGCATTGAGTGCTAGGCCGTAAAAGGCCATGAGTATTAAAATATGTTTTTTCATTGGGTATTTTTTATTAATTAAGGATTCTATTATTCTAAAAATAAAAGAGCTCTTTAACCATAAAAAATAAAAGACTGTTGTACCAAAAAAAGTTTTTCCAGTTGAGGAGGAGGCGGATTCCAGTTGTATAATTCCTCAGAAACTGATACTGGTTTTAAATCAAGATTGTATATAGGAAGAAGAATTATCGCCTTTAAAATCGTGACTTTAGGGGCGACTTCTAAATGAACTTTTTGAGGTTCGTGGTTTTGAAAAAGTAAGGTGTCGTCTTCGCAGCACGGTTTTTTTGAAAAATTTGTTTTGAGCGGATCCGTTGCCTCCTCTTCCGATTCCATTCCACAGTCTTCTGGGAAGTAGGCAAAGGAAATCTCTGCGATGCGATCTCCACAATAATGAACGTTTAGTGCGTATCCTATTCGAGTCCCAAAAATTAGGAGGGCAAGGAAAATACTAATAAACGGCCTCATTTTCATAATTCAAAGATAACTTATTTAACTAACATAACCCATTAAAAGGATACATGCCATCAACAACATGATACCGTTCTCTATCAGTGTAGCTTCTGTCATAGGAAGTTTTAAAGCGGTGCCTAAACAAGCACATTCAATTTGATCCTTTTGACGTAATGAACGTAAAACGCCATAAGTAGTAAAAGACAAAATCACTATGGTAAGTACAAGTGCAATGGGAACCTGCCATTCAAGTAAAAAAGTAGCTCCCAAGGCTGTTTCAATAAAAGGATATATTTTGGCATACCCTGGAATTTTTTTTGCTAACGGATCGTAACGCGAAAATGAATCTGGAAATCCTCGATAGTCCAAAAACTTGAAAAAGCTAAATACGATAAAAAACAGGCCCATAAAGATTTGCATTGCTCTTTGAGGACGGACCTGAAGTAAAGAGGTCAAAAAAAGAGTTCCCGCTATGAGGTAAGCAAAGATTAGAAATAAAGGAAACAATTCTTTTAGCTTGGAGGTTTTCATTCCTCGTGTTGTAATTGGAGTATCTTCTTGCACTGAATATTTTGCCCCCAACAATGCTGAAATTTTATTTACGGATAGTTTTGTTACGGATCGAATTTGGGCAATCCCAGTTTCTAAAGAAACCTCAACAGCACTCACTTCTTCAAGGGTGTTGATTTTATCTGTAACTGCTTTTTGACAGCCCAAACAGGTCATACCAGAAATGTAAAATCGGTGTTCCATAGTCTCACTTCTGATGCAAAATTAAAACTATCTGTTGTTACTAAATACTAAATTCAAGTTAAAACAAGATTTACTTATAAATCGCCAATTAAATTTAAGCTTTAAGTTTAGAGATTGTGTACTTTTGTTCAGTCATGACAGTTGTATCTCACTCCAAAATCCTAACGGAAATAGAAACCCTTTTAAACGAATCAAAAACTGACGTCTTAAAAGGTTTAAAACAATCTTGTATGCTGCTCAGAGAACGTTTTGATCACTTTGATTGGGTGGGTTTTTATTTTGCAGATTTTGACAATAAAACTTTACATCTCAAAGTTTTTTCAGGGAAACCTACCGACCACACCGTTATACCTTTTGGGAAAGGGATTTGTGGTCAGGTTGCCGTTTCAAATCAAAATTTCATGGTCCCTGATGTAAATGCACAAGACAATTACATTGCTTGCAGTATTGATGTTCGTTCGGAACTAGTTATTCCTTTGTTTTTTGAAGGAAAAAATATTGGTCAAATCGATATCGATTCAAATAAAATAGACCCCTTTTCTAAAGAAGATGAGCTTTTACTTGAAGCTTGTTGCTCACTGATTTCAAATGCCTACGGTTCGTTATTATTAAGCTTATAAATCGCTATGCAAACAAAAAAAATAACTTCTGCACTGATTTCTGTATTTGATAAAACAGGATTAGAACCTTTGATTCAGGCTCTGGTTGACAATGGAGTTTCTTTGTATTCTACAGGAGGAACAGAACGTTTTATTAGAGAACAAGGCCATGAAGTAAACGCCGTAGAAGATCTCACAGGCTACCCGTCAATTCTTGGTGGGCGAGTTAAAACGTTACACCCTAAAGTGTTTGGAGGGATTCTCAATCGATCTGATAACCCCTCGGATCAGGATGAATTAAAAAACTTTGAAATTCCCGTTTTTGACTTAGTCATAGTAGACCTCTACCCTTTTGAAAAAACAGTTGCTGGTAATGCTACCGAGAGTGAAATTATAGAAAAAATTGATATTGGAGGAATCGCATTAATTCGAGCAGCAGCTAAAAATTTTAACGATATTTTATGCCTCTCTGACAAAGTAGATTACGAATCCTTTTTGACTCTTTACAAAACCTCCAACGGCACTACCAGCCTAGAAGACCGAAAGGCATTTGCTGTCAAAGCATTCCACACCTCTTCGCACTACGATACTGCTATTTTCAATCACTTTAATGAAAAGGAAAATCACTTGAAATTGAGCGTTAGTGATTCCAAAACCCTTCGCTATGGAGAAAACCCTCATCAAAAAGGATATTTTTATGGCCCGCTGTCGGAACTTTTGGATCAAGTTCATGGAAAAGAAATTTCCTACAATAATTTGTTGGATATCGATGCGGCGGTAAATTTAATGTCTGAATTTTACGAAGGAGCTCCCGCTTTTGGCATTTTAAAACACAACAACGCCTGTGGCTTTGCAGTGCGTGAAACCCTCAAAGAAGCCTATCAAGATGCCCTTGCTGGGGATCCCGTTTCTGCATTTGGTGGTGTGCTAATTTGCAACAAGGCTATTGACTTAAGCACTGCCACTCAAATTCATGATCTTTTTTGTGAGGTAGTAATCGCCCCTGAATATGAAACGGAAGCTTTACAGCTTTTAAAAGAAAAAAAGAATCGAATTCTTTTGATTCAAAAAGAAAACAAACTTGCTGAACAAAGTTTACGAACCTGTCTCAATGGAATTTTAGTCCAAGACAAAGACCTTAAAACAGATAGTGAAAGGGATTTGACAACAGTCACCAAAAAAGCACCAACAGCTTTTGAAGTCCAAGATTTATTATTTGCTTCAAAAATCTGTAAACACACCAAATCCAATACGATCGTGTTGGCAAAAAACCAACAGCTTCTCGCTTCGGGTACAGGTCAAACTTCACGTGTAGATGCTTTACATCAAGCGATTCATAAAGCTCAAAATTTTGGGTTTGATCTTCAAGGTGCAGTTATGGCAAGTGATGCCTTCTTTCCCTTTCCAGATTGTGTTGAAATTGCAAATCAGAAAGGAGTCAAAGCGGTCATTCAACCTGGGGGTTCTATCAAAGATGATTTATCCATTGCCTATTGTGACGCGCATGAAATGAGAATGGTATTCACAGGAATACGTCACTTTAAACATTAATTATTAATTTTACAATCAATCAGTATTAAAGATGGGTTTATTTTCAGAAGACATTGCAATAGATTTGGGTACTGCAAACACCCTAATTATTCACAATGATAAAGTTGTGGTCAACAGCCCGTCTATCGTTGCTATCGATCGAACGACAAACAAGGTGATAGCCATTGGTCAAGAAGCCAGTATGATGCAAGGAAAAACCCATGAGAACATTAGGACTGTACGCCCCTTGAAAGATGGTGTAATTGCAGATTTCAATGCTTCAGAGCAAATGATCAGTCGTTTGATCAAAAGCATTCCTACTTTGAAGCGTCGTTTTTTTACTCCCTCCTTGCGAATGGTTATTTGCATTCCTTCAGGTATTACTGAGGTAGAAATGAGAGCGGTAAAAGAATCTGCAGAACGTGTTAATGGAAAAGAAGTTTACCTAATTCACGAACCGATGGCTGCTGCCATTGGAATTGGAATTGATATCATGCAACCTAAAGGAAACATGATTGTTGATATTGGAGGAGGAACTACTGAAATTGCAGTAATTGCCCTTTCTGGAATCGTATGTGACAAATCCATTAAGATTGCAGGTGATGTCTTTACAAGTGACATCATCAATTACATGCGTAGTAAGCATAATCTCTACATTGGTGATCGTACAGCAGAAAAAATTAAAATCCTTGTGGGAAGTGTTGTCGAAGATTTAGAAAATCCGCCCGAAGAAATGTCAGTTCAAGGGAGAGATTTACTTTCAGGCAAACCCAAACAGGTAATCATTAACCATGTAGAAGTGTCAAAGGCATTAGACAAATCGGTAATTCGTATTGAAGATGCCATAATGGAAGCCCTATCTCAAACACCTCCAGAACTCTCGGCAGATATTTACAATACTGGGATTTACCTCGCAGGAGGGGGAGCCTTACTCAGAGGATTAGACAAGCGTTTGTCTCAAAAAACGGATCTGCCCATTTATGTTGCAGAAGAACCTTTACAAGCCGTAGTTCGCGGTACAGGGATTGCTTTGAAAAATGTAGAACGATATAAAACGGTTCTGATAAAATAATTTGGTATGCAGCGAATCTTCAATGCGCTCGTACAATTTAGAAACCCCATTCTTTACTTTGTACTTTTAGGAATCTCATTACTGTTTTTAAACAATAGAAGTAACTTTCACCAAAGTCAATTACACAATTACAGCTTGTATTTTTCGCAAAGCCTGTACGGTGTGAGTCATCGTATAAGCAACTATTTTCAGTTGAAAAAAATCAACGATCAACTCCTTCAGGAAAACAGAGCACTTAAAGAATTGGAATTAAAATCAAATGGTATAGCACTATATCCTTCTGCATTAAAAACGAAAAGACGTTTTCCTTTTCAAGTCAAAGCTGCCCATGTAATCAAAAACAGTTTTTTAAATCAACAAAATTATCTCATCATTGATAAAGGAGCTAAAGATGGGATCGAAGAGGAAATGGCAGTAATCACCGATCGAGGAATTATAGGTATTGTGAAAACTGTTTCTGAACACTACGCCAGCGTTATTTCAATTTTAAATCAAGACTTAAAAATTAATGTACGTCTTAAAAAAAATCCTGCTTTCGGAACCCTTTCATGGAAAGGTAAAAATCCAATTGATTTTCAAGTTGAAGATATTGTTATGAATGCCGGATTAGAAAAAGGAGACACACTGATTACTGGGGGGATGTCCTCCTACTTTCCTTTAGGAATTCCACTTGGAAAAATTACTGATTTTGAACGGAATATTCAGAGTGGTTATTACACTATTAGTACCGAGCTATTTGAAGACCCTTCACAAGTGTACTATGTGTACGTAATCGAAAATTTAGAGGTTAAAGAGATCAATGGCTTAAATAAAGAACTCCCCAAATGAACAGAGATACACTAGCCCTTTGCAGTATTTTTTTACTCTTGGTTTTACTTCAAGTGATGCTGTTTAATAACTTATATCTCTTTGGTTTTATCAATCCCATGGTGTATCTTTTTTTTATTGTAGTCTATCGTTTTGAAAATGATCAAACCCTCTTTATTCTCCTTAGCTTTCTGCTTGGGTTTGCGATTGATTTTTTGTCCCAGTCTGGGGGGGCTCACACTATTGCTACACTTACCATTGCCTTTCTAAGACCAATCATAATTCGAAGTGCATTTGGAGTAACGTCAGAGATTCCCTCTAGCTTTCAGAATGATTCAAGAATACTTTCCAAAACTGCATTCCTCGCTCTACTAATAGGTGTTCATCATCTGATTTACTATAGCATTGTTTTTTTTAACTTGAATGCCTTTTATCTTATTTTAAAGAATACCCTGCTAACTTCTGTATTTTCATTAATTTTAATTGCTTTGGTTTCTAGTCTTTACAAAAAATTAAATGATTCGTAAATTTCTCTTATTGAGTTTTACACTTGGAAGTGCCCTACTTTTTATCTTCCAGCTTTCAGTATTACAGCTATTTAACTCGGAGTACAGAGAACGTTCATTAAATAATGCCGTACAAGCACGCCCCGTATACCCCACCCGTGGTTTGATTTACGATCGGAATGGCTCCCTCTGGGTGGCAAATAAACCCGTTTTTGATTTGATGGTGGTCCCTGAAAACTTAAATAGTTTTGATACGCTAGAATTAACAAAGAGTTTAAAAATATCTAAAAAAGAACTTCTTTTTCAACTACAAAACGCAAAACGGTTTTCAAAAAAACTTCCCTCTGTAGTTCTGCGGGAGCTGTCCATGTCGGAAGTTGCCGTATTTCAAGAAAAAATGTGGAAATACCCAGGTTTTTATTTCCAAAAGAAATCTACTCGAGATTATGTACTGCCAATCGGAGCCAATGTATTGGGATATATAAGTGAGACCAACCAATCGGAAATAAAATCCAAAACAGATTATGACCTTGGAGAAATGATTGGTCGTCAAGGAATCGAAAAAACTTATGAAAAAATATTGCGTGGCACAAAAGGAGTACAACTCTTTCAAAAAGATCGCTTTAATCGAATCATAGGACCTTATGGAGGAGGTGCGTCTGACAAAGCCCCTGAGGCCGCTGAAGACATAACCCTAACTATAGATGCTGTATTGCAGGCCTATGGAGAGTCACTTATGAATAATAAAAGAGGTGGTATCGTTGCATTAGAACCCCAAAGCGGAGAAGTACTTGCCTTGATCACCGCGCCTAATTACAATCCTAATTTATTGGTTGGGAGGGATCGTTCTAAATTTTTCAAAAAACTAGTCAAAGACACACTTGCCAAACCGCTTTTTGATCGAAGTTTACAAGCAGAATACTCCCCAGGATCTCCCTTCAAAACACTCAACGCACTAATAGGGCTTCAAGAAAAAGTGATTTCGCCAGAAACTGTTTTTAATTGTAATGCAGGACATTTCTATGCCAGAGGGTCGTTTATGGGTTGTCATTGTAGAGTTGGGTCTCAAAGTAACTTGATAAAAGGAATTTACAACTCTTGTAACACGTATTTCGCAAAAACATTTACGAGAATTATTGAAAGCCAACCTACTTCAGAGGAAGGTGTTCGTCTGTGGCATTCTTATCTAGAAAAATTTGGTTTAGGTGATTATTTAGGTTACGACTTGCCTATAGGTAAGCCGGGTTTTATTCCCGATAGTGGGTTTTATAACCGGTGGTATCCAAAAGGAAAATGGGGAGCTACTACAATAATTTCCAATGCAATAGGTCAGGGCGAAATTTTGACAACTCCCATTCAAATGGCAAACTTTACAGCCACAATTGCCAATCGAGGATATTTTAGAAAACCCCATTTTAAAAAGACCAAATCGCAAAAAGAAAGCGATTCCCTATACCCTAAGAACCCAACTTCAATTGATACCGAACATTTTGAAACGGTTATCAGAGGAATGTATCAGGTGGTTGAACAAGGCACAGCCCGAATTGCCAAAATAAAAGGAATAGACGTTTGTGGAAAAACAGGAACCGTTGAGAATTTTATTCTTCTTAACGGCGAAAAAACACAACTCACTGATCACTCTATTTTTGTGGCTTTTGCCCCCAAAGATGATCCTAAAATCGCTCTTGCTGTTTTTATAGAAAACGGCTATTGGGGTGGAAGGTGGGCTGCTCCAATTGCGAGTTTGATGATTGAAAAATACTTGACTGGAGAGGTAAAAAGGAGTTGGTTAGAAAATAGAATGCTAGAAGGAAGCCTCCAGGCAGAATACGAAAAACCTCTTTTAGGTAAAGCCTTTACGATCAATGAATAAAAGCTTTCTTTTTCGCATCGATTGGTTGAGTTTTTTCATCTATTTGATTCTGGTCTCTTTTGGAATCACAAATATATATTCTACAGGTTTTACAGATGACACCCAGTCCCTAATGGAATGGGGATCCCCAGCAGGGAAGCAGTTTTGGATTTTTTTATTCTCACTTCTACTTCTTCCTTTTGTTTTATTTATCAATTCCAACTTCTTTGAACATTTATCTTATGTGTTTTACAGCCTCTCGATCTTAAGTCTAATAGGATTGTTTTTTTTTGGTCAGAAAATCTCTGGAGCAACCTCTTGGTATTTGATTGGAGGGTTTAGTTTGCAACCTTCTGAGTTTGCAAAAATCACAACGGCTTTGTTGATATCAACAAAATTAAGCTCCATTCAAATGGACTTTAAAAAAGGAAGGGATCTCATGAAATTATTTGTAATGATTGGAGCCCCAACAGCACTTGTAATCCTTCAACCCGATGCAGGTTCTGCGCTCGTGTTTCTATCATTATTTTTCGTTTTATTTCGAGAAGGTTTGGACATGAGAGTATTTTATTTGGCAATAGGACTCGTCATCGTTTTTATATTAACCCTACTTTTTGAACCCCTAACTTTGAGTCTTGCTTTAGTGGTTCTTTTTTTATTGGCTTTTCAATGGGTCAAAAAAAATAATTCAAGAACCAAAAGGACTCCTTTTCTTCTTGTTTTTTTGGGTTTGGTCTTTTTTTCGTTTTCTGTAAATTTTATTTTTAATAACGTTTTTGAACAACGACACCGTGACCGGTTTAACATTATACTGGGTCTTGAAGTCGATTCACAAGGAATTGGATATAACATCAATCAATCTAAAATTGCAATAGGTTCTGGTGGATTTTCAGGAAAAGGCTTTTTGAATGGTACCCAAACCAAAGGAGATTTTGTACCCGAACAACACACAGACTACATTTTTAGTACCATAGGCGAAGAATGGGGGTTTTTGGGTAGTAGTGGACTCATTATCTTATTTACGATTCTACTTCTTCGTATCCTTTATAGGGCAGAAAAACATACAAATCCTTTTCCGAGGATTTTCTCTTACTGCTTTGCCAGCATGCTCTTTATTCATTTTTTTATCAATATTGGTATGACCTTAGGTCTGGTTCCTACTGTTGGGATCCCGCTTCCCTACATCAGCTACGGGGGCACAAATCTCCTGGCATTTAGCCTGATGCTATTTATTTATTTGAACCTCGACGCAAACCGTCTGAGCTAAATTAACGTCTTACATCCAACGCATCTCTGAGGCTATTTCCCAACGTCATGAAGGCCAAAACCAAGCTCATAATGGCAATTCCGGGTAAGATTGCTAAATAAGGTTTTCCAAGTAATAAATATCTAAAATGATCTTTGACCATTCCTCCCCAACTAGGCATTGGGGGCTGTGCTCCAATCCCTAAAAAACTCAATCCGCTTTCCATCAAAATAGCACTAGCAAAGTTGGCGGCAGAAATCACAATTAGAGGCGCTAGGGTCATGGGAAGAATATGATATACTAAAAGTCGGGCTTTGGAAAACCCAAGTACAGTACCCGCTTGGACATATACCTCTTCTTTTGTAGATTTCACTAACCCTCGAACTAGGCGTGCAACCTCAACCCACATAGTCAAACCCACAGCAACAAAAACTTGCCAAAATCCACGTCCTAAGGCTAGTGTAATAGCAATCACCATCAAAAGGGTGGGTATAGACCACATCACATTGATAAACCACATGATCAATTTATCCATCAATCCTCCATAAAAGCCTGCTATGGCTCCTAAGAAAACCCCTACTAATAAGGAAATAAATACTGCTACAAAACCTATAGATATTGAAATCCTCGATCCGATAATCAATCGGCTTAACAAGTCTCTTCCATATTTATCAGTACCTAAAAGAAACTGTTTTTTCTGAATATACAGCTGTTCTACATCCTCCCTTTGGGTGCCATTAGGAAACTGGGTAAAGGGTATTGTTTCAAAATAATCGGTAGCATTTCCAAAACGTTTGAAAGAAATTTCTCCTTCAGACCATCGAATTTCTTCAACAGGAATTTCTTCATTGGCATTGTTTGTTCCGGAAAAAAAATTCATGTCTTCCAAAATTACATCTCTGGGAATTGTCAAAATTTGACAGGTAAAACCAGGTGGCTTGGAATGAATAGATAGTCGCATTTGATTTGCAAACCTAGTGGAGTCAGGAGCCAATTGATAGGCAAAAACTGCAATGCAGCAAATTGCAACAATATAAATAGCACTTACTATAGCCCACACGTCTTTATTCAGTCGATTTAAAGCGCGTTTAAACTCCAATTGGACTTATTCTTTTTTGTTTTGAGCGATGGAGCGTTCTACTTTTATTGAAGTTGAAAGATCTTTGAGTATTTCTACTGCTTCAGAAATATAAATGTCTTTCTTTAACGATTCTATTCCGCGTTTCCTTTTTTCAATGGAGTCCTCATTGGGGAGTTCCGTTGCTCCTGCTTCGGGAAGCCATTCAAATTCATAAGGAGCCTCGTATTCAGAAAGTTTTTTAAATCGTTTTGAATATTCTTTTTTAGTGTCACGTTCTGCCTTAAAGGATTCGTAATCCAAGAAATAACTAAAATCGTTTTGTTGTTTTTCTACCCAAAGTGCTTGTTCGTCAATCAAATTGATCATTGGATTGTTCTCCAAACGCTTTTTACTTTGTTCTAGAGAATATTTATAATTGGTCATTGAGGAATAGGGTTTATAAGATGCAGGTGTAATTCGATCCCAAGCTAGAGGGTTGTCTTGATCTTTTTCACCCATTTCCACATAGGCATACCGATCTGGAAACACAATATCACTTTTAACCCCTTCCAACTGTGTGGACTGACCATTGACACGATAAAATTTGTCTGTAGTGATTTTGAGTGCGCCTAAATCGCCATAGGTTCCTCCATTGATCATACGATTTAGATCAACAACATTTTGAACGGTACCTTTTCCAAAGGTTTGTTTGCTTCCCAGGATTATTGCTCGTTTGTAGTCTTGAAGTGCCGCGGCAATAATTTCTGAAGCTGAGGCGGAGAACTCATTGACTAAAACTACGAGTGGACCGTCCCATACTACTGAAGGATCTTCATCATTTAAAACTTCTTTTTTACCACCTGTACTTTTTACTTGCACTACGGGTCCTTCTTCTATAAAATAGCCCGTCATATCCACTACTGTTTTTAAAGAACCTCCTCCATTATTTCTCAAGTCCAAGATGATTCCTTTTACATTTTTCTTTTTTAGTTGCTCCAATTCTTTTTTGACATCCGTAGCTGCATTGCGCGCATTGTAATCCTCAAAATTGATGTAAAATTTGGGTAGTTCTATCAGTCCGTACTGTCCCGACTCATCTTTGATCAAGGTAGATTTTGCATAGGTCTCCTCAAGCTCTACCACATCTCTTTTGATTCCGACTTCCTCAATATTCCCTTCTACCCGCTTGATGGTAAGGAATACTTCAGTTCCTTTTGGACCTTTAATTAACTTTACAGCATCATCAATAACCATTCCCGCTATATCAATCGCTTCTTCTTCGTCCGCTTGTCGTACTTTTAAGATTACATCACCCACTTCTAGCAGGTTGTCTCTCCATACGGGTCCTCCAGAGATGATCTCAACTACATTGATTTGTTGATTTCTCTTATTGAGGCGCGCTCCGATTCCTTCAAATTTTCCAGACATAGACATATCGAAACGATCTTTGTCACTAGGCGCAAAATAAAATGTATGAGGGTCAAATTGGAGAACGATAGAGTTTACATAAATGGAAAACCAATCTTTACGTTTTTGATCATTGTAGATTTCAAAAAAATTAGCCATATTTTCTGAAACGTCAATTCTAGCATTGTTTTCTAGAACTTCGTCAGAAATCATTTCATATGATTGGTCTTGTTCTTTTTTTTGCAATTCCTCCTCTTTTTTCGCTGTAAAAGTTTGTAAGGCACTTAATTTGAATCGCTTTCTCCAGATTGATTTTAATTCCGAAATATTTTTGGCATACGGAAGGTTATCATAGTCTAAGTTTATTTCATCTTTTTTGGAAAAATCAAATGGTTTTTCGAGCAATTCATTATAAAACCCTTCAACTTGCTTCATACGTTCCATAAGCTTGGTGAAGGTGAGATCAAAAAAGCGGATTTGAGCCTCCTTTAACTCATCATCAATTTGATAACGATACGGTTCAAAACTTCGAATGTCTGAGTTTAGAAAAAATCGATGTTGGCCATCAAGACTTTCTAAATAATTCATATAAACATTTTCAGAAAAAGTGTCGTTAATTTCTTTGGGATCGTAATGTCCCCGGTCTAGGACGTAAGAAATAATTTCTAGAAGCAGCTTGTCTTTATTGGGATCTTCATCTTTTAATGAAAATCCAAAAACAAATCCACTGATTAAAATAAATGATAAAATCCAAATGTATTTTCTCATCGGGGGTTTTTTTGTTTTCATATTCATAGCCTATACTGGCTAAAGATAAACATATTCTAAAATACTTTATGTTAATAATGTTTTAAAAGAAAGCGGGTAAAGATTTCTTACTTTAGCCCTGAAACAAGCATTATGAAATCAAAACCGCTTATCCTAGTAACCAATGACGATGGTATCACGGCTCCTGGTCTACGAACTTTGATTGAAATCATGAATGAGATTGGGGAAGTTTTTGTTGTGGCACCAGACTCACCTCAATCTGCAATGGGACATGCCATTACGATCAATTCTACGTTACACTGTCAAAAAATTAAAGTAGCCGAAGGGCCACAGGTGGAGTATAGCTGCTCCGGAACACCTGCCGATTGTGTAAAACTAGCTGTCAATGAGCTTTTAGATCGCAAGCCCGATCTTTGTGTTTCTGGAATCAACCACGGTTCAAATTCTTCTATCAATGTGATCTATTCAGGAACCATGAGTGCGGCTATGGAAGCGGGGATTGAAGGAATTCCTGCCATTGGTTTTTCCCTTTTAGATTTTCAGTGGAACGCTGATTTTGAGCCACTCAGAAATTTTGTTCGACAAATTACCCTTGAAGCTTTAAGAAATGGAATTCCGAAAGATGTAGTGCTCAATATCAATTTCCCCAAATTAAAAGAAGAAGAGATAAAAGGAATTAAAATCTGTAGACAAGCACGCGCCAACTGGGTAGAAGAATTTGATAAAAGAACCAATCCTATGGGGCGCGAATACTATTGGCTGACAGGAACTTTTGTCAACGAAGACAAAGGAGAAGATACCGATGAGTGGGCCTTGAGTCAGGGGTACATCTCGATCGTCCCTACTCAATTTGATCTGACTGCACATCACAGCATCCAACAACTCAACACGTGGAATTTTTAAGAGATAAATATTTTTTTTGGGGGGTACTGGCTGGACTTTTATGGGCTAGTTTTGGTGTTATTATGCTCATTTTTACACTCTCTGATACTTCAATAGAAGCAAGTTTTTATTCGCTTTACCAACAACAAAAATTAGGGGGCTTGATTTCTTTGGGAGCCATGATCAATCTTCCTATTTTCTTTATTGCGATACGCAAAAATAAATTTGCTTTCGCTGCAGGTTTGGTTGCAATATCTTTGGTTTTAGTCCTTTTGATTGCAATCTTAAAGCTCAATTTCTAAATTTTTTAATCTGTGAAGTATTATCTCATTTCTGGCGAAGCCTCTGGTGATCTTCACGGTGCCAACCTCATTCGTGCTTTAAAAACACGTGATCCTAAAGCGGTATTTAGAGCCTGGGGAGGGAATTTGATCAAACAAGAAGGAGCTACCCTTGTAAAACATTATAATGAATTGGCATTTATGGGCTTTTGGGAAGTCATTTCAAACCTTTCAACTATTGTGCAAAATATTGCCTTTTGCAAAAAAGACATTCTTCAATTTGACCCCGATGTTATCATTTTTGTGGATTATCCAGGATTCAATCTGAGAATTGCAAAATGGACCCATAAAAAAGGATTTAAAAACCATTACTATATCAGTCCTCAAGTTTGGGCATGGAAGGAAAATCGGGTGATTCAAATGAAACGTTATTTAGATGCGTTGTACGTAATCCTTCCTTTTGAAAAATTATTTTTTGAAGAAAAGCATCAATTTCCAGTTCATTTTGTTGGCCATCCTATTCAGGATGAATTGTGCACATATAAAGAACACAGAAAATTTTTTGAAGTCCATCAACTGGATCCTAAAACTCCTATCATTGCATTACTTCCTGGGAGCCGTCTTCAAGAAATTCACAAAATGCTACCCCTTTTCATTCAAGTCGCTACTCATTTTAAATCCTTCCAATTTGTCATTGCTGGTGCGCCAGGAATTCCATCTGCAAGCTATGAACCGCTAATTAAAAATACGTCGATAAAAATTATATACTCCGACACTTATGGGCTGTTAAAAAAAAGCAAGGCTGCACTGGTTACAAGCGGAACTGCTACTTTGGAAACAGCGCTTTTGGAAGTCCCTCAGTTGGTCTGCTATAAAAGTAATCCCATAAACTACTGGATAGGGAAAAAGATAGTGAAACTGAAATACATTTCTTTGGTCAATTTAATTCTGAATCGAGAGGCAGTCAAAGAACTCATTCAAGATGATTGTAATTATAAAAAACTAGTGGAAAATCTGGAACTTCTTATGAAAAAGAATACCCTAGATAAAATTAGGATGGACTACAGGGACTTAAAAAAACAATTGGGTGGCCCTGGGGCTAGTGAAAAAACAGCAGACCTCATTTTTAAAGCAATTCAATAAGACTATTTTTTGTGAAGTAAAAACCTTTTACATTAGGGTATGCATTTGCCCCGATCCATACTCTATCCTTTGGTGATTCTTTTTTGTCTTGGAGGAATTAGTTTTCACCTGTTTAAAATTCTGCCTTATTGGCTTTCTTTTATTCTTTTTTTGTCTTTTTTAACGGGTGTTTTTTTGCTTAAAAATAACCAGAGAAAACTCAAAAGTCTGTTGCTTTATGCTTGTTACTTTAGTATGGGTTACCTAAATTTTCAAACCTATTATCATCAACCCAAAACACATTATCTCCAAAACCCCTCTTCTGAAACTGTGGAATTCAAAAGAATCAGAATTCTAGAAAAACTTTATGAAACCTCCTTTACAAATGCCTATTTAACTTTACTCGAATCTAAAGACACAAAACCTGCTTCAGGTAAACTAATTCTTTATCAAGAAAAAGACAGTCTTTCAGCAGCTTATAGATTAGGGGAAAAAATCCTTACTACAGCAACAATAGTTTCCATTGATGAACCCAGAAATCCAGGCGCTTTTTCTTATAAAAAATATTTAGAAAATTTGGGGGTGTATGGACAACTGAATCTTAATTCGAATAATGGATGGGTTGTAGAGTCCTCGGTAAGCTCATTTCAATTCTGGTTTGCCCGTTTAAGAAAAATTCTCCATTCTAAAATTGAAGATAGCGTCTTGCATTCTGAATCCAAATCCATGCTTCAAGCACTATTGTTGGCAGAGCGAAAAGCTATAGGAGAAGAACGCATTGAGGAGTATGCCTGGGCTGGAGTATTACATCTTTTGGCACTTTCAGGTCTTCACATTGGTCTTATAGTAGAACTGTTGCTTTTGCTATTAAGTCCTCTTCGATGGATTCGGTATGGTAATTATTTACGCCTGAGCCTCATCCTTGTCTTTCTCTGGGGTTTTACTTTATTTGTCGGCTTGCCTGCCTCTGTAGTCCGTGCGTCAACCCTGTTTTCATTTTTAACAGTAGGGCGTTTTATCCATCATGGGAAAAATACATTTCATTTTACTGTGGTTTCCTTTCTCGTTTTACTGTTGGCTCACCCTCCATTTCTAAGGCAAATTGGTTTTCAATTTAGCTTTTTGGCAGTTTTTGGAATTCTGTGGATTCATCCCTTGCTTCAAAGGCTTTGGAATCCTAAAATAGGTTGGATTAAAAAGTATTGGCAGTGGACAACGGTAAGCCTAGCAGCACAAATTGCAGTGGGTCCTTTGAGTGTCTATTATTTTCATCAATTTCCAAGTTTGTTTTTGATAAGCAACCTTTTGATCGTACCTTTTTTTGGTTTATTTCTGTTTTTGGTTCTTGGGGTTTTCATCTTGCTTATGGTGGATTTACTCCCTCATTTTCTAGTTGGAATATTGGATAGTACAGTTCATCTTTTAAATGGGTCGGTTTCGTGGATTGCTCAGAACGATCCGTTTCGTTTGGATCAACTTTACCTTTCTATTCCCGTGTTGCTAGGACTGTACATATTCCTTTTTTTTCTCGTCCTTATACTAGAAAGAAAACCCTTTTTCTATAAGGTAGGCACTGCTGTTTCCTTTTTAATTTTACTTTCTTTAATCCTGTATGAAAAGAAGAACACCGCAAAGGAACACGTCTTTTGGATATTTCATTTGCACAATCAAAGTAGCATTGGATATCTTAAATCAGGAGTATTCTATCATCATTCTTCTAATTCTGAAAAATCCCAACGCATCCATTCTGATTTTGCAAACTCAAGAAGCCTATACCAATTTCAAGAACTATCAGTTAAGAATTTTTTTAGCTTAGATTCTTTTCATTTGTTAATCTTGGACGACGAGAAAAGTTATACACTTCCGAACTATCGCCCTACCCATATTCTGTTGCAAAATGATGCTAAAATTAATCTGGATCGACTTCTGCAAATACATCAACCCCAGCTGATTATTTCAGACGGATCCAACAGTCCTTGGATGACAGAAAGGTGGAGGCAAAGTTGTGAAAAATATGCTATCCCTTTCTACAATACACGAAAAAGTGGGGCTCTAAAAATTAACCTCGGAAACGAGGGATGAAGTTTTTCTTGTAGTTTTCGAAGTCTTCAGGTTTGGAAAACACTTGATAATCGCCTGTTTTAATCATTTTTAAATAAAGCTCAATTTGTTTAGGCTTGACATATCCCACTAAAGGCATGATGGGATCGCCATCTTCACTGAAGAAAACCATGGTAGGATAGCCTTTGACTCCCAGGAATTGGGTAAACTGATGGGTTGCATTACGTCCTTTCCGATTGGGGTCATAATTGGGGTTGGTAAAGGTCTGGTCATAAAATTGAATTTCTTCAGTCCCCTCAGCGTTAAATTTTACTGCGTAAAAGTGTTCGGTTATATAACGTGAAACATCTGGGTTTTGAAAAGTATTCTTGTCTAGTAACTTACACGGACCACACCAGTCCGTATAGACATCCATGAATATTTTCTTGGGTTCTTTCTTTTGCGCCTCTCGGGCCTCAGCCAAGGTCATCCATTGGATATTTTGGGCAAAAACATTACTGAATCCAAGTAGGAAAAAAAAGGTAAAAAAGATGGCGTTTTTCATAGGTGCTATGCTTTAGTTTTTACTAGTATAAAAGTATAAAATATATTACTATTGGGCTTTACCTAAATCTTCAGCACCGTGTGTTAATCTTTTTAAGGGTTTTAAAAGTAAGATTACAGATATCGCTATCAGGGTGCAAAAAATAAAGATTCCTGTAAAAATTTGCTTTTCTCCAGCTGTTTCAGCATAACCTCCAATACTTGCGGCAAGTTTGTTTCCAAAGCCTGTAGCGGCCCAATACAATCCCATGATAGAGGCTGCATATTTGACAGGAGCTAATTTAGTGATGAAAGATAAAGAAACAGGAGAAGCGCATAGTTCTCCTATAGTGTGGAATAGATAAGCCAAAACGAGCCAATACATCGCTGATTTTCCTGCTATCTCGTAATCAACTGCTGCAAAGCGCATAAACATAAAGCCCATTCCCATGATTAGAATTCCAATTGCAATTTTATATAAAGAAGAAGCTTCTTTCCCTTTTAACTTCCAGCGCATCCAAAATCCTCCCACTCCCACAGCTAAGGTGATGATGAAAAAAGAATTCAGAGATTGAAACCAAGATGCCGGGATTTCCATCCCCAGAAGCATCCGATCTGTTTTTTGCTTTGCGTACAAATTCATCAGTCCTCCAGCTTGCTCAAACGCTCCCCAAAAAAAGATGATCAGAAGAAAAGAAATTAAAAGCACCTTAACCCGATCTTTTTCTATACTAGTTAACTTTCTTTTTCTGAGTTCACTATCGGGATGGGATTCTTTTCCGATAAAATCACCAACTCCTACCAAATATTTTTGCCCGTAGTAATAAGTAATTTGACCGATGAACATTCCAATGGCAGCCAAACCAAAACCATAATGCCAGTTGTAAGTTTCGCCTACCCATCCGCATAAAATAGGTGCAGCAAATCCACCAATATTGATCCCCATATAAAAAATGTAAAATCCAAGATCTCTTCTTTCATCTCCTTTAGGGTAAAGTCCTCCTACCATACTCGAAATATTGGGTTTTAATCCCCCCACTCCTAAAATCACAAAAAGACATCCCAAATAAAAACTAAATTCAGTATCAAAAGCTAAGATTGAATGTCCGATACACAATAAAATCCCACCTAACATTACCGTTTTCTTTTGTCCCAAAATGTTGTCAGCAATCCATCCGCCTGGAACTGAGGCTAGATAGACTAGCATAGTGTACCAACCATAGAGTGCAATTGCTTCAGAATTGGTCCATCCAAAACCAGGATTATCTGTGTTGGTTTTAGCAACTAGAAATAGCGTGAATAAGGCGCGCATCCCATAATATGAAAATCGTTCCCATAATTCTGTAAAAAAGAGTACATAAAGCCCTGGCGGATGACCAAAGATTGTTTTTGTTTCTGAAAGAGATTTTACATCAGCCATGTGGTTCTATTTGGTAGTTAAAGATTTTCAAGGATAAAGTTAGTCATTTTAGTGTAGAGGTGTTTACGAGTATTCCCTCCATAAATTCCGTGATTTTTGTCAGGATAGACCATCCATTCAAATTGTTTGTCAGCTTGGATGAGTTCATCTACCATACGCATAGTGTTTTGCACATGTACATTATCATCTCCAGATCCGTGAATGATTAAATATTTACCCTTCAACTGGTCGGCATAATTTAATGGGGAATTCAGATCATAACCCTCTGGGTTTTCTTGAGGAGTTCTCATAAAGCGCTCTGTATAAATTGTATCATAAAAACGCCAATTGGTAACAGGTGCTACGGCAATAGCAAGAGAAAATACCTCATTCCCAGTCAATAAACAATGTGTAGCCATATGCCCTCCAAAACTCCATCCCCAAATCCCAATTCGATCCGCATCAACATAGGGCAAGGCACCTAAACTTTTAGCAGCAGCTATTTGATCTAAGGTTTCGTATTTTACGAGGTTTAAATACGTGGATTTTTTAAAGTTTGCCCCTTTAAAACCCGTTCCTCTACCATCCACACAGGCGATGATATATCCTTGATTTGCCAACGCTTTATGCCAAAGGGTTCTAGAATCTGCCCACCGATTTGCCACTTGCTGTGAGCCTGGACCAGAATACTGAAACATCATCAAAGGATATTTTTTGCTCGGATCAAAATCTGCGGGTTTGATCATCCACATATTCAATTCATTCCCATTGATCTCAATGGTTGAAAATTCTTTATCTGAAAAACCAAAAGAACTAAGCTTTTCTACTAAAGTCTTGTTTTCTAAAAGTTCACGAATAGGATTGTTTTTTCTAGTTTCATACAGCGTATATACAGGAGGGGTTTGTTCATCAGAATAAGAATGTATGTAATATATCCCGTTGCTGCTAAACGTTGCTCCATTGGTTCCCTGGGTGGGTTGTAGTGTTCTTTTCCCTTTCCCTGATAGTTTGATCGCGTAAATTCCTCTTTCAGTACTACTGCCTTCGACAGACTGAAAGTAAATTTCTTTTCGTTGGGAGTTGTAGGTATACAGGGACGTTACTTCCCAATTGCCTTGAGTAACTTGATTTAGGAGTTTCCCATTTTTATCATAATGATAAATATGCTTATAGCCATCTCGCTCACTAGTCCATAAAAAACTGTCATCTTCTAGAAATTTAAGATCATCGTTTATACTTACATAGGCATCGTCTTGTTCTCTTAGCAAAAGTTGAAGTGTCTTTTTTTGAGTATCCCAACGCCATAATTTTAAATCGTTCTGATGTCTGTTCAAGGTTTGAATGATCAAACTGTGATCGCCACCTGCAAACTTCATTCTAGGTATGTAGTAGGCTTCCTCATTAAACAAAACCTGTTCTTGAGAAGCACCATCCAAATCATAAACAAACAAATCAATTGTGGCATTTTGTTCCCCAGCCTTAGGATAGCGAAACATATAAGGAAAAGGATAGGTGTCATTGCCGTACATATCCATAGAAAATAGAGGAACATTGGATTCATCAAAACGCATAAAAACAAGCTGTTTTGAATTTGGACTCCAATCAAAGGCACGTACAAAACCGAATTCCTCTTCATACACCCAATCGGTTATTCCATTGAGGGTTTGATAATCGCCGTCATAAGTGAGCTGGGCAACGCTTTTGTCAATCAAATTTTTAATGAAAAGGTTTCTTCTAAACACATAGGCTACTTTGGTGCCATCGGGAGAGAATAGCGGTTCCTGTACTTTCTCTTCAGAAAGCTTCATAAGTTCTTTGGTGTTCAGGTTGTAAATCCAATAAACAGCTTGCTTCGATCTTCTGTAAATAGGATCCGAAAGGGTTTCCAATATAATTTTTTGCTCGTCTTTTGAAAAGGTATAGGCTGAGATTTTTAAGCTTTCTGGAAGCTGATTTGAATCAAATAAAACTTTACGTTCCTGAGCATTGGCATATGCATAGGATGCAATCGTACTGGTTTTGGAGGTCTGATTTTGTTCCAAGACAGTATAATGGCTTCCGTCTTTCATAGACCGTATAGCCTCTAGACGTTCTGGATTGTAATTGCCTTCCCACAACTCTCCTAAATCTAAGGAGAGTTGCTGCGCCAATGTTACCCCTGTGAGTGCTATAAAAAGAAAGAAGAAGAAAAAATAACTTTTTGTTGTTTGCTTGTCGATATTCATAATTTTAGGTTGTATTTCATTGTTATCTAGACTTAGCAATTTAGGAAAAATGCGCCAACCTTAATTTTGGAAGGGGTTCAAATTCTGTATCTTTATAAAAAAATTAAGATGGGTAAACAGATCAACGGCTTCTCCAAATTGACCAAATCGGAAAAAATAGATTGGATCACCAAAACTCATTTTAAAAATCCTGATAAAGCAAAGAAGCAGCTTGAAAGCTATTGGAACTCGGATGCTATCCTTCAAAAGCGTCATGATGAATTCATAGAAAACACACTTTCTAATTTCTATCTTCCTTTGGGTGTTGCTCCCAACTTTATAATTAATGGTAAAACCTACACTTTGCCCATGGTTGTAGAAGAGAGTTCTGTGGTAGCCGCTGCTGGAAATGCTGCTAAATTTTGGGGAAGTCGAGGTGGGTTTTCAACCGAAATAATCGGTACGGTAAAAGTGGGGCACGTACATTTTTTTTTCAAGGGTCAACCTCTTGAACTAACGAATTTTTTTAACCGCAGAAAAAAGGAACTACTTCAGGCTACTAGTACTCTTACTAAAAACATGGAAGCCCGAGGGGGAGGAATCACCAAACTTGAATTGGTAGATAAAAGTGAAGTTCTGCCTTACTATTACCAACTGCATCTAGAATTTAAAACCAAAGATGCAATGGGAGCCAATTTTATCAACTCCTGCTTGGAGCTTGTTGCAAAAACATTTTTGAAATTTGCTGAGGAAGATCAGCTCAACGAAGGAAAAGAAAATACGATAGAAGTGGTAATGAGTATTCTTTCAAACTATGTTCCTGGATGCTTAGTACGTGCTGAAGTCCGATGTCCAATAGACGATTTCACACTTCAAAGTGGTAATATAGATGGAGCGACTTTTGCAAAAAAAATGGTAGATGCAGTAGCTATTGCAAGGTGTGAGCCCTATCGGGCTGTAACCCACAACAAAGGCATCATGAATGGAGTAGATGCCTTAATTATTGCCACAGGTAATGATTTTAGAGCAGTAGAAGCTGGTGTACATGCTTTTGCTGCAAGGTCTGGACAATACCGTTCCTTAAGTAATGCCTTTATCAATGAGGGACAATTTGTGATGGAGGTTACCTTGCCTCTAGCCCTTGGAACTGTGGGAGGACTAACCCAACTTCATCCAATGGTAAAATGGTGTATGGAGCTCCTCGGAAATCCTAGCTCGGAAGAATTGATGGAGATTGTAGCGGTAGCAGGATTGGCTCAAAATTTTGCAGCTTTGCGTTCCTTAGTAACAACAGGAATACAAAAAGGACATATGAAAATGCATTTGCTCAATATTCTCAATCAATTTGAAGCAAATGAGACACAAAAAACTGCAGCTATAGAATACTTCAAAACAGAACAGGTTTCAGTTCAAGCTGTAAGTGCCTTTTTGCAAAAAAACACCCTTTAAGATGGTGTCCTTTTACAGTCACGGAAAATTATTGATCACGGCAGAATACGCTGTTTTAGGAGGTGCAAAAGCATTGGCAGTACCCTGTAAAAAAGGACAAAAGTTAAGGTATGAAGAAAGTGACGAGCCTGTTCTTCATTGGAGGAGTTTGGATGAAACAGCAAAGTGCTGGTTTGAAACACAATTTATTTTACCCAATCTCAAGATTGTTCAAACTTCAAATACAGACCTGTCAAAGCGATTACAAGAAATTTTAATTTTTGCCAAAAAAGAAAATCCTAGCTTTTTGAGACAAGGAGGTACTGTGGAAACCGAATTAGAATTCAATCGTCAATGGGGTTTAGGAAGCTCCTCTACACTAATCGCAAATGTTGCTTCGTGGGCAAAAATAAATCCCTACACACTATTAGAAAATAGTTTTGGTGGAAGTGGTTATGATGTAGCTTGTGGCCTAGCTGACGGGCCTATTTTATTTACTAAAAATCATTCTAAACCACATGTTGAACCTGTGGCTTTTTCCCCTCCTTTTACAGATCATTTGTACTTTGTTTATCTTAATTTTAAAAGAAATAGCCAAGTTGCTGTACAACGTTTTGATGTAAATCGAGTTTCTCCTAAAATAATTTCTTCATTGGACAAACTCACCGAGGCAATTTCAATATGTGTTGATTTGAAGGAGTTTAATGCAATGATCCAAAATCACGAAGCACTTATAAGTCAACTCATCCAACAAAAAACTGTAAAAGAACTATTGTTTTCAGACTTTTCGGGCAGTCTTAAAAGTCTTGGTGCATGGGGAGGAGATTTTATTTTGGCAACTGGCGGGGAAGAAACACCCAACTACTTTATCAAAAAGGGTTATAAAACTGTAATTCCTTACAACCAAATGTGTAAGATCAATTGAGGTACACTACAATTGTGACTTACTAAAACTCATTTTTTGACCATCTAGGACTGCAGTCAATTGGCTTTTTTCAAATACTGCCATAAAAATATCGTCTTCTTTTTTGACATGAAGAACATTCTTAGTTTTCTTGTAATCGGCTGAAAAAACTTTGACTTCCTCTTCTTGAGAAATGTATTTTACCCATCCTTCAACTTGGTCTTCATCTGTAAAAACAAGCTTGTAATAAAGTGTTTCCGTTTCGTTCGTAGAAGTACAAATCCAAGCTGTCCCAACAAGAGTTGAAGACTGTTTTTTTTTCTTTGTAAAACCGAATAAACGCATGAATTATAGCTTTTTTAAAATTTACACCAAATTCCATGCCAAAAAAACCCTCAAGTAACCTTGAGGGTTTTTTTAAATTCTTTTTTGAAAAGGTTTTTTAGTAGTAAAGGGATCTGTTGTCTTCAATATCTGCAACTGATTCTAAAGCTGCAAAGATGTTTTCCATCAAGGTAATGCTTGCGTTTTCTTGAATTTGTTTGGAATACTCAGAATAGTCTTCTAGGTCTTCCACAACACTTTTTTGATTTAAAAGGATTTTGTACACACCTTTGTCTCCCTGAACCAAATCAGAAAGTTCTCCTTCGTTCATAGCAAAAGCAGTTCCTACTACTTTGGGCTCATTCCCTGCTCCTACTATGGTTGGGTTTTTCTGATTTACTGCTGAAGCAGTTTCGATAGTCAAATCCTCTGCTTCTGCAAGAGATTCTAAAGTGGTTTTGTCTGCGTACCGTTTTTTTATTAATGCAGCTTTCTTATTCTCTACAAGGATTTTTCTTACTTCAGCACCTACCTCTTCAACAGAGGCAATGCCTTCTTTAACTTTAGCTGTAAGTTGTACTACAGCATATCCCCCTTGAGTTAGAGAAAAACGTCTAATATCTCCAACTTTGGTGTCCTTTTCAAAAGCCCAACGGACGATATTTCGTTGTCTTGGTAGACCAGGTAGGTTTTCCTCTAGTACTGCAATTTGTTGTACAGGTCGAACTTGATAGTTACCTTTTTCAGCAATACCTAAGAAATCCTTTTGCTCATTACTATCCATTTCAAATTGGGTCGCCATTCTAAAAATTTCATTGGAGGTATCATCCGAAGGAACAGCTTGTGCAACTACATCGGCTATCAATGCCAAGTCATCTTTGTCTGTAACCTTAATGATGTGGAACCCAAATTCTGTTTCTACTAATCCCACGCGGTTTACTTTATTGGTATTTACAAAATTGAAAAATTCTGTAGCCATTTCGCCTTCTTGGAAGAACCCTAGATCTCCTCCACGGGTTTTTGTTGGACCATCAGAATACTCAAAAGCAAGCGCTTCAAAGTCTGAAGAAGCTCTTCTGGCAAGACGATAAACTCGGTTGGCTTCTTTTTTAGCTTCCTCTTTGCTTCTTGTGATTTCAGGGTTCGCACGTGTAGCGCCTTCATAGGAAATCAAGATATGACTTGCGCGAATGGAGGCATTTTTTTTGCGGTCTAAAAGTCTTGAAATCTTAAATGTATTTCCATCTCGGTAAGGGCCAAAAACCTCTCCCTGATCTAAACCAAATAAAATATCGGCGTATTCATTATTGTATTCTCCTCTGGGCTTGTATACGGAATCAAAAGAGACTTCAGAATATTGATCTACAAAATCTGCCACATTTCTGGTTTCTTTAAACCCTTCAAGAGTATCGGTTAACTTGGAAACGTCATTGTAGGCAATTCGTTGAGATTTCAAACCATCAAGCCGTAAACGTATTGTCGCCAAATCATCTTCAGTTGGACTTTCATCAAAAGCGACATACTGTATATTCCTAGTTTCCTCTCTCTTGAATTCCTCTTTATGTTCTTGAATGTATTTTTTAATCTCCGCATCGGTTACTTCAACCAAACTATCAGGAATAACATCGAAGGGTATTTGAACGTATTGGATAGTTACGTTGTCGTTTTCAAGGTGGTAATTCGCTTTTGCTTCAGCTTCTGTCATGCCCGCACTCGCCATGATTAAATCGAGGTAGATACGTTGTTTGGCGATGCCAATAATACTTTGTTCTTGGAGTTTCCAGTTTTCGTATGCGGTTGGATTTGAGGACTTAAGCTGAGATATATAGTCCGTGAAAATTCCAAAATCAAAAAACCCAGCTTCATTTTGAAAATTAGGATTATTGATTAGGTTGTCATCGGAGGAGATGATTTGTTCCAATTGGTCTCTTCCTGCATCAATACCTAATTTTTCAAATTGTTGATCAAAAACAGTATTTCTCAATGCCTGATTCCAGACCAAATTCACCGATTGTAGGGTAGAATAACTGTAGCTACGTTCGGTCTGTTCAACCATTTGACGAAAGAAATCAAGCTCTACTTCTTCGTCATTGATCAAAGCGATAGGATCGGTTGGTCCTGTGTTTGATGCGCTTCCGTCAAACACTCCAGAGATGACAAAAGCAAAAAGCGCCATTCCGATTACGAGAATCAAAAAAATGGAGCGTTGTCTAATTTTTCCTAAAATGGCCATAGTTGCTATTTTTGATGGTTTGCGAAAATAAGCTATTCCGTCGAATAAAGAAAGTTACTTGCTTCAAAATAGGGGTACTTATTTTTAATTTTTATGATCTAATCTAGTTCAAATCGCTCTAATAAGATTTCCTCAATCTTTGTTGCTGAAACTTTTTTAATGGTCAACGCATAAGGAGGAATCTCAATTTTTTCTCCTTTTTGGGGAATTTCCCCAATATGATAGGCGATCAGACCTCCTAGAGTTTCGTAAAACTCACTCTCGGGGAGGGAGAGATTATACCTTTGATTTAAATAATCCACTTCCAAACGTGCAGAAAAATCGAAAGTAGTTTCCCCTAACTGTTTTTCGATATGTTCTACGGTGTCGTATTCGTCTTCAATTTCCCCGAAGAGTTCTTCTACTATATCTTCTACAGTCAAAATTCCAGAAATCCCTCCATGCTCATCGATCACAACAGAAATACTCTTATGCTGACGTGTCAATAATTTTAGAACATCATTAATCAACATGGTTTCAGGTACATAGGCAAGGGGGAGTAATATGTTTTTTAAAGTCTTTGGACTTTTCATCATGTCGAAAACGTGAACATAACCCAATATTTGGTCAATATTTTTTTGAAATACTGGGATTTTAGAAAACCCAGTAGAGATAAAAAGGGCTTTGATTTCATCTATTGGAGTGTCTTCATCTACAGCAACAACCTCTGCGCGAGGCACCATGGCTTCTTTTGCTTTTACATCTGAAAAATCGAGTGCTTTTTGAAAAATCTGAATTTCAGAATCAAGGCTTTCTTTGTCATGAGTTGACTCAAGTTGTTCCTCGATGTAATTTCCCAACTCTACCTTGGAAAATGAGAGCTGTACTTGCTCAGAATCCGTTTTTAAGAAACGTTTTAAAATTACATCCGTGAATTGGATAATCAAATAGGTGATCGGATAAAATAAATAGTAAAATAAGGCAACGGGAATCGCAAAAATTTTGATGGCTAAATTGGCATAAAGTTGAAAAAATACTTTAGGTAAAAACTCTGCTGTGATTAAGATTACAGCAGTCGAAATAAGAGTTTGATAAAGAATGACAATCAAACTGGGATCGCCCCCCGATAAAAGGGTTTCGGGAAAAAAAAGTTGAAGAATTCGATCTCCTGTAAAGATTCCATAGACAACTAATGCAATATTATTCCCTAAGAGCATACTTGCGATAAATCGCGAGGGTTTCTTCGTAATGTTCTTTAGTACTTTAGAGGTGTAGCTTCCTTGCAATTTCTCAATTTCAAGATAAATCCTGTTCGAGGATACAAAAGCAATTTCCATCCCTGAAAAAAAAGCCGAGAGCAGCAGTGTTAAGAGGATGACTAAATCAGATTCGATCATTGAGAGGAGTTGTCCCGTTGATTAAATTTTTTTCTGTAATGCCGTCTGAAAAGTGCCATAAATACGGACAACACTGCGAATCCCAAAAAATAATATGCTCGAGTTTGTTCATAGCCCCACAGGGATATGGTTTTGTAAGTTGAGATTCCTGCAATGACCCAATAAAGTATTTCTGAAATTTTATAGGTTTTCATGAGTTAAAATTTATTCTTTTTATGGGTAATGGTTGTGAATGTATTGAATTGATTAGTGGTTAATCTTGGGTTAGCAAAGTGTCTTTGGTTTCAGAAACAGCTACAGTCCCTATAAGATTGCCTGTTTGAAATTTAGTAAAATCTTTATTGGTATCCAATCGAATTGCATCAAAATTGTAATCTTTATCTTTAAATTTAAAGGGCATTTCGGTAAACAACCACTCGTTTTCTGCATCCCAAAATAGTTGGTTTGTAGTCAGTAGAGACCCTTCATGAGATTTTAACTGTACATTCCCTTTCAGATCAATTAGTTTGGTATCATTGTAGAGTATTCCATAATCGGACAAAACCTCATTTGCATTTCCTTGGTCATCATAAAAGATCACTTTAAGACCCTCTGGAAATTCGGCATAACGAAAATCTAAATTTGTATAATCAACGTGCTTAGGAGCGGTAAGTACTGCTTGAACTTTAACAGAATCAGTATATACCATTCTAATGTTCAAAGCAGTTCCTATGGGGTCCTGACGGTCACTATTGATTTCTTTTAGTGCTTCCGTGTTGTCTTCACAAGAAATAAAAAGGGCTGTGGCAATTCCCACAACCCTGTAAATTATTTTATGTAAAGTGGTTCCCATTTATAATTTAGGAACGGTCACACTTCGGTTTATCCAGCAGTCAAATTTGATCACTGCTCCTTCCTTACCTTCTGTAAAGATATCGGTTTTGCTAGGTGCTCTGCCAATATAACTTTCTGCTGTTCTTTGGGCTACTTTAGATAAAGAATTATCTACATTACCCGCTTTTTTGGCCAAATCTGCTGCCAACCAATAGACCGCTCTCTTGTTAAATTGAGTGTCACCACAATCGTTGGCACTATCTGCATACATATTTGCAATTAATAAATAAGCGCGTCCTAACGAAGGCTGATAACTAAGTGCTTTGTTTGCATAACTCCTTGCAGAACTTCTTCTCCCTGCGGTTTTAAATTTATTTGCGATTTTCAAAAGGATCTTAGCTTTTCTGTAATTATCTTCTTCAAGAGTGATTGACTCTTCGTAATACTTCAATGCTTCATCTGCATTTCCACTCTTGTCGTTTAACAAGCCTAAGTAATAGGCAGAATCCGCTGAAGGATCAAGTGTATGCAAAGCCTCTACCAAGGTGACAAAGAAAGGATCATCTGAACATTCTTTGCTGTCCATTCGGCTTGCAGCACGTTTTAACCACACAGAATCTCCTTTGTTTTCTTCGAAATTTCGTTTATACAAGGGAATTAAGTTTTCACAGGTGGCTTCCTTGGCAATGATTGCATCTAAATTTGATAAAAACGTTCCGATTGCTTTAGAGTTTATGTTATATACTCTTTTATTTCGCTGTTCTTTGCTGGTTAATGGACTTCCTCCGTCTTCTTTTTTAAGAATTACATCTAATTTTTTGGACAATTCAGTCGTTTCGATTTCAAATTTTTCTGAAACTTCTTCATATTTGTTAAATAGCATCTCCATACTCACTTCACTATCACCTTCTTTGTATCGGTCATAAAGTGTTTTGAAGTAATTGTATAGATATTTTGGATTGGTAAAGCTTGCTGCATCTTTTGTATATGCTTCATCAAAAGTATTGTAGACTTCTTTTAAATCTGCAATATTATAATCAAGTAGAGCTTGTGCTTTACTACTAATCACATCCCCTACTGTACTTTTATTTTTCTTTTTAGGGAAATTTTGAACCCACTCATCGTAAAGTTGGATCAAGTCCTTTTTGGAAGCTTCAATCTCTTCAGGAGTTCCATTTTTGATGTAATCTTTTAAAATACGCTCTCCATAGGTATAAACGGCAACATTGATGTCTGGACAGTTTGCTCTAACTCTACTCCAAGGTTCAAATGCAGCTTTGTAATTTTTAACTTTCACATACTCTGCAAATATGGAAAGGTCTTGCATACAATCATTGTTATCTTGGGCACTGATGTGATTTTGAAAAATCAACCCCAATAAAATAATCCCAAAAATGTATCGCTTTTTCATCATTATCATTTTTAATTATACTTTCTTTTTATAAACCAAATATCGTTGAGTGACAAGCCTAAGCGTAATGCAACGATTGTTTCTTTAATCAATCCTGAATCTTTTTGCCCTCGTTGACTAATTTCAAAACCTACGTTGGCGTTGGAAAGACCCGCTAGTGGTAATCCTAGACCAAAAGATATGCCAGTTTCTGTTAAAGGTATGTTATTAACGATTGTGCTCATCTGTTCTGTCCGCAATCCAAAGCGGTATACCACTCGACTCCAAAAACTTGTGAACGAAGAGTAATTGGGGATAAAATATCCTCCAACAGCCCATTTTTTAGCATCTCTGTAAGAAACATTCTTCCGATTAAAAAATTCGTTCTTAAAGGTAGCGGATTTTATCAAATTATATTGCACCCCAAAAAACCAATTCTTGTTTTTACCTAAACCCAATCCGTAACGCCTAGTCTCCGATAAGTCCAAATTCGTTTGATCCAATCCCGAGAGTGAAAGGTCGATTTCCGCAAAATCGATTATGTTCTGTCTGGAAAGAGATTGGGTGTAAAAAACACGACTGTTCTGCGCATTCAGTATTCCATTTGGCTGAAAAGCGAACATCGCTTGAGCTGTGTATTTGGTGTTAATTGGAATATTTGCTTGTACAGAAAATTGATAACTCAACCCAGAAATTGTGGAATCATTTGTCAAAAAGGTACCGTTGTCTACCCCCTCAAGATACTGACCCGTTCTATAAAATAAATTTCCGAAATTATAATTTACAGTAGAACCAATTGAAATATTGGGAGTAATAGGAACTCCGATAGAAAAATAAGCTTGGTTCAACCCACCTCGGCCTTCATACCGATTATAAATATCTGAGTTTGACAATTGAGTAGCTCTTTCTATTCGATAACCCACAGAAGTAAAGGGAAGGATACCAAATCCAAAGCTGAACCTTTTTGTTGGAATACTCACAGCAAGATAATCCAATGATGCCAAGTCGGAATTTTCTGTCGCGGAATTGGACGTAAGGTTATGATTGGTATAATTTATTCCTATAGAATAGGTTGTAAATTTTAAAAACCCATAGCTAGCGGGGTTGTTCAAATTGGCGTGAATAGAATCTGTAAAAACATCTAATCCACCCATGTGACGTGTAGCTTGAGTGCCATTGAAACTGCGTTCACCCAAGCCCGTAGCAGAGTAGGGAGAAGACACCGTATTTTGTGCAAATAGAGGGGAGGTCATCAAAAGCAAAAAGAGAAAAGCGTTTACTCGATTCATGAATTTGTATTGCTTGCTAATAAGAAGTTCAAACCTTTCGCTAAAAAATTTGACTGCGCAAATATGCTATTTTTTAATGGTTTAGGCAACATTTCAACGTCTCCACCTGTTAAAATAACCGTTAAAAAGTCAAATTTGGCTTCATAATTTGAAATTACGGTATTAATTTCTGACACAATTCCTTGTGAAACCCCACAGTGCATTGCACTTTCTGTATTTGTTCCAATAAATTGTGTTGTCCCTTTTGGCTCCAAGTTAGGTAAAAGGCCTGAAAAGGTATGCATTGCCTTATAACGCATTCGAAACCCAGGGCTGATGGACCCCCCATGGTGAATCCCTTCTTGATCTAATATGTCATAGGTTATACAACTCCCTAAATCGATGACCAATACGTTTTGGCTCGGGTACTCCAATGCACAAGCTGCAAGCAAGGCCACGCGGTCTGCTCCCAATTGATGACTTGGATCATAACGCGTTTGGAAAGGAAGACGTAATGCAGAAGAGCATAAAATAATTGGCACTGGTGCTAATGCCTGGTGTAACTCTTTGGTGATAGCACCATTGACATCTGAAATAATACATTGCCCAATGGCAGGATAGTCCATTTTAAGCTTGGTCAAGTTGGCGTTCCAATCCTCTATTGGGCAGGAAATTTCCTTTATATCTATCTCTTTATCAAATACAAAATATTTGATTTGTGTATTTCCAAGATCAATGATCAGTTGCATTAAACTTAATTATGAGTGTAAAATTACAAAGAAAATAAGTGAAATGATTTTGTGAGAATACAAAAGGCAACTATATTTGCACTTGCTTAAAAGCGGGGTACCTTAGCTCAGTTGGTAGAGCAAAGGACTGAAAATCCTTGTGTCCCTGGTTCGATTCCTGGAGGTACCACGAAAAACCCCCTGTTAATCATTGATTTTCAGGGGGTTTTGTTTTTTGGGTATCTCTTGTGTACCATATCGTGTGCCATTTAGTGGTTTTTTTATCAGAAATTTGGAATCAATCAATAAGTAAAAAATACCTTTATAGAAAATAATCTTTTATGATTAAAGTTGGACTAATTGGAGGAATCGGACCTGAATCAACAATCAAGTATTATCAACTGGTTATTAAGAAATTTCGTGAAGTCACAGATAGTGTAGAATATCCAGAGTTATGTATTGTAAGTGTAGACATGGATAGGATGTTGAATTACATCTCTGAAAATGATAAAAAAGGTTTCATTGATTTTATGAGAAAAAGAATTGATATTCTAATAAAATCTGGAGTTTCAAAAGTCTTCATTTGTTCAAATACCCCACATGTATATTTTGACGAATTACAAAGTCAGGTAAAGATTGAAATGATATCAATAGTAGATAAAACATTGAATCATATTTCATCATTAGGTCTTAAGAAATGTGGTTTATTAGGTACAAAATTCACTATGTCTAAAGGATTTTATTCATCAAAAGGAATGAGTAAGGGTATTGAAATAATTATTCCAAACGAAACCGAACAAGATTTAATTCATAGTATTTACATGAATGAATTAGTTTTTAATATCAATAATCAGGACTCTAAAATTAAATTGATAGAAATTATTAGTCGATTGATTGAAAAAGAAGGAATTGAGGGATTGATTTTGGGAGGTACTGAACTTTCTTTAATATTTGACCAAACTGATTTTGATACTATTAAAATTTTAGATACCTGTCTTATACATGTAGATTCTATTATTGATGAATTAGTTTAATAGATAAATTAAAGTTTCAAAAACCAACTACCTTTATATAGTACACAGATACCCCCAGTGTTACACAATGTGTACCAATGATTTCATAACCACTTGATTGTCAGTCTATAATTTGATGTCCTGTTTTCTGGAGGTACCACTTTAAACTACTTAAACCCTTAATTCCACTAAATTCAAGGGTTTTTTTATTGATAATGTGAAATGCTGGATCTGAAATTCCCTTCACTGACGAGAAAAGAATTGAACCCAGAACACCTCTTGAATTTTAAAAAGACTCCATTGGGAGTTCTCCATGTCAAAGAATTTTAATCCACAACGAACCCAATTCTTTACGATTCCTCTTCCTTATTAAGGTCTATAAGTTTCGGTGTATCCTCTTCCGTTTTAGGTACCTCCAGTTGTTCCACGTTTTTTAGTTTAGACTGCATCATACGTGTCCGGGTGCCTACGAGATTCTCAATTTCTTTGTTGGCTTCGTTAATTTTCTTTTGAGCTTTTTCCAACACTCCTCCAAAGGAGTTGAACTCTTTTTTTACAGCTGCCAACACATTCCAAACTTCACTACTTCGCCTTTGAATGGCTAGAGTTTTAAAGCCCATCTGAAGACTGTTTAGCATAGCGGCTAAAGTCGTTGGTCCTGTAACTACGATTTTAAATTCACGCTGTAACATCGCTATCATATCAGGCTGACGGATAACCTCGGCGAACAAGCCTTCTATGGGTAAAAACATAATTCCAAAATCAGTAGTGTGGGGAGGATCAATATATTTGAGTGAAATCTCTTTAGCGAATTTTTTCACTGCTTGCAACAAGGCCTTTTTAGATAGTTCAACAGCAATAGCATCTCCAGCCTCATAGGCATTCTGAAGACGTACATAATCCTCTTGAGGAAACTTGGCGTCTATAGGCAAGAAAACAGGTTCGTCGCTTTTCCCGCGGCCTGGGAGCTTAATCGCAAATTCAACAAGTGCATCGGATCCCTTTTTGGTTTTGACATTAGTTGCGTATTGGTCAGGTGCCATGATTTCTTCCAAAATATTCCCCAATTGTATTTCTCCCAGTACGCCTCGTGTTTTGACATTACTCAAGACTTTCTTTAAATCCCCTACACCCGAAGCGATGTTTTGCATTTCTCCCAATCCTTTTTGAACCACCATTAACTGTTTGGTTACCATTTCAAAAGATTTCCCTAATCGCTCCTCTAGAGTTTTGTGTAATTTTTCATCTACCGTTTCACGCATACGCTCCAATCGCAATTCGGTCGTTTTGATCATTTCATCTTGTTTCAGTTTCATTTGATCAAACTTTTCCTTTTGAACGGTATTGAAGGTTTCTACATTTTTAGAAAAACTTGCCTGAAAATCTTTAAGAGTTATACGCAACTCTTCCCGGTCGTCTTTTGCTTTCTTCAAAAGCGTTTCATTTAGACGTTCAAAGCTATGAGTAAGTTCGTTCCGGTTTTCTTGTAAATTTTTAGAAAGCTCTTCTCGGTTTGTCAAAAACTCTTTTTGAAACTGAGCTCGCAAAATCTCTTCCAAGTCTTTACTCTCCCCCGCTTTAGACTTTAGAATTAAAAAAATCAAAAGAATTAAACTTAAGAGTGATAAAATCAAGGACAGATATTCCATAAAAAATGACTTTGAACGCTAAAATTAAAGAAAGTCTAAAGAACTCTGAGTTATTGTATGGGAATGTTTTTTTGAAATTGAATTTTTCCACCTTCGTCGTGTATTTGAAGCGTGAAAATTCTTTTGTCCCAATCCCATCGAACGGTTCCAAAATTCAGATGCGTAATCAATGGACTTACTCTAAAAGAATTATGTTCTTCTTCCAAACTATCATAGGAGTGGGTCAAGCCACTAGAAGTGATATCGTAAAGTTTGTAGTCGGGAGCAATTTCTTTAGCTGACACTTCAGCAATGTGCCGATCACCACTAAGGTAAACTGGATTTTTAATTTGATAACGTTTGAGCAAATCAAAAAAGCGTTGTTGAGCATTCGGAAAATTCGACCACTTTTCATAAGGATGCTCTGAGGAAAGCAACTGAATGCCTCCGGCAAATAAATTTACAATAGCATCATTTCTTGCCAATTCTTTTTCCAACCAACTCCATTGTGCCTCACCCAGCAAACTGCCGTTATTTTTCATGTATCGCTGCTTCGGACTTGGATCAACTTCGTATTCTTCTTTAAAATAACGTACATCCAAAAGGTATAAACATACTTTTTCAGTTTTTTCACCAAAACAATAGCTCTGGTAGGCCCCTGACCTGGTTCGTGCAGGATGGCTTGAAGGAAGCTTTAAAAAATCAAACAATAAATCTCGACTTTGTTGTTTTTTCTCAAATTGTGCACCTCCATCATTAGTGCCAAAATCATGATCATCCCAAACCCCAAAAATAGCTGCTTCTGTCTGCAGTTTTTTATATGCAGGAAGACTTTTTTGAAGTGCGTATTTCGAGGCAAGGTCTTCCATACTTTCCTCTTCAGTATATACAATATCGCCCAGCCACACCCAAGCATCCATATTTTGTTGAGCAATGGCATCCCATATTTTGGGATCTAAATCAGTCCGATTACAGGATCCGAAACCCAGTATTTGAATTGTATCAGGTGATTGAACATCTTGTGACCAAGTAAAGTGAATGCTAAAAAATAAAATCCAAAAAATCTTTTTCATATTTACGGAATTAACGCTTACCCATTTTACACAAGGCAGGAGAAGTGATCCGCCAAAATAAAAAACCTCTCATAACTTTAAATAGTCCAAACAATAAAAAACCAAGGAGTAAAAGACTATTGAGGTACTGGATTAAACTTTAACTTTTTCTCAATAGCCATTATCATCTCATTGGCTATATTTTTACCTGTAGCCGATTCGATCCCTTCCAACCCTGGGGAGGAATTGACTTCTAAAAGCAGAGGCCCTTTATTGGAACGGATAATATCTACCCCTGCTACAGCAAGGTTTAGGATTTTGGCTGCCTTCACCGCAAGTTTTCTTTCTTCAGCTGTTATTTTAACTTTTTTTGCCGTTCCCCCTATATGGATATTGGATCTGAACTCTCCTTTGGGGGCAGTACGCTCTATTGAAGCCACTACCTTACCGTTAACCACAAAGCAACGCAGGTCTTTCCCAGAAGCTTCTTTGATAAACTCCTGAACTAAAATATTGGCTTGAAGACTTTTAAAAGCATTAATCACACTTTCGGCGGCCTTGTTGGTTTCCGCAGAAACGACTCCTTTTCCTTGAGCGCTTTGTAGTAGCTTGATAATCAGTGGAGCCCCTCCCACCATATCAATAAGGTCTTTGGTATCCAGTGGTGATTTTGCAAAACCAGTAATGGGAATGTTGATTTTATTGGAAGTAAAAAGTTGACTTGAAAACAGCTTGTCTCTTGATTGAGAAATCGAGGTGTCGGAGTTTAAACAAAAGGCACCTATAGAATCAAATTGGCGCAACAAAGCACAACCGTAAAACGTCATACTGGGACGTATTCTAGGGATAATTGCATCAAGATCATTGATTATGCTTCCTCCTCGATATCGAACTTCGGGGGTGTCGGCATCCAAACGCATATAGCACTGTTGAATGTTGTAAAAACGCATTTCATGTCCACGGGCTATCCCAGCCTCCATCAGTCGCTTATTACTGTAAAGTGTACGATCTGTAGCCAATAAACCAATATTTAATCCTGACTTTCTATACACCAAATAGCTGTACATGGATTTCAACTCATCTTCATTATAATCTCCAAATTTGTATCTCGTGGACGGATTTACTAAAAATCGATCTTGCATAGCTTCCCTTCCCAAGAGCATTCTAAAATCCATTCCATCTCTATTGGCAAGAGTCAATTCAATTTCAAAAGTGTTTTCACCTATAGAGACTGGTACTTGAATCACAAAACGTTTTTCAGATATTCCTGACGAACTCCTAACCATTCTGGTGTCTATAATTTTAGATTCGCATTGAATTGAAAAACTCAAATTATCTTGCAACGGATTGACTTCAAAAGAAACCCAAGATTCACCTCCCCGTTTGAAACGACGGATGTGAGTTGCTTGAATTGAAGATGTTTTTGCTCCCGAGTCAATTCGTGCTTTAATTGCAGGTATTTTTAAGGTTTCAAAACTGCACCACTCAGCACTCCCAATTATTGTTTGTTTTAATGGATCCACAAATTTTAATTTATCTGTTCAGAAAAAATCAGAACAGGCACCTCAGCAGACTTAAATTCGCTTTCAAAGGTCTGAAAATCTTGTTCAATTATCTTGTTTAATTTGGCTCTTTGTGTCCTCCACTCTTTATTGAGATCTTGATGACGATCCAGTGCACCCTGTGTTACTTTGGGATCTTCAGAATCTACAAAGTCTTTGAGATACATCCATTCTGCATTGAGTTTATTATGGAAATTGATCACATCCTGAAACGTCTTTTGATCCGGCTGAATCAAACCTTTTTCCCAGGTTTTTAGCTTCTGATCAATAGATTCTGCTTTTTCTAATAATGATTTATAATCTTCTTGTCCCTCCAGAATCTGAATATAGTGTTGCAGTTGTTTTTGGACTTTTCGCATCGCTGAAACTGAATGGTGCACATTTTTAATGCCTTCTTCAATTTGTGATAAAAGTTGTTGTTGAGTTTCAAAATCTGCAGAGGTGGTTGAAAGGTTGGGATTAGGCATTACGCTTAGGGGCACCTCTTTTTCTATATTGTTATACTTCAATCGTGCTTTGTAATTTCCTGGTGCAACCCGAGTTCCAGCATAGTTTCCGTACACAAAAACTCCCTCTACACTAGGCAGCGGAGCTCTTCGTAAGTCCCAATGAAAACGATTAAACCCTTCTTTTTTTGTAAGTAGTTTTTCAGGACTTGGCCCTCCAGGCCAAGACTTTTGTTTTGTTTCCTTTTTAGAAGTGTAAGTGCGGATTACCTCTGTCCCCTCTAAAATTTCAATCGTTACATCTAGGGAATCTGTAACTTTTGGTATATAGTAGTCTAGTATTACACCTTCTAAAGGATTAGTCCCTTGATTACTGTTTTTGGGAGTGTTTCCAGAGAAGATTCGATACGCAGGTTTTGGAGTTACTAGATGTAATCCTGCCACTTCTTTTTGTTCTTGAATGGGACTAAGATCATCTAAAATCCAAAAGGCACGACCCGCTGTAGCAGCAATCAAATCGTTGTCTTGAATGAACAAATCATTGATCGGAACTACGGGCAAGTTGTTTTGAAATGTTTCCCATTGAGCACCATCAGTGTAAGAGATATAAAAACCGGTTTCTGTTCCTGCATACAATAATCCTGGAACTTTAGGGTCAGCCCTTACTACGCGAGCAAAGGTGTGCGCACCTGAAATGCCTTCCGTAATTAATTCCCAATTTGCCCCAAAATCCTTTGTTCTATAAATATAAGGTGTTAAATCCATGAACTTATAACGCATCAAAGTAATGTAAGCTGTTTCTGCATCATGGGGAGACACTTCAATACTATTTATGATTCCTTCCTCTAGACCGTTGGGGGTTACGTTTTTCCAAGTTTTACCTCCATCTTGCGTAATGTGGATCAAACCATCATCACTCCCTGCCCAAAGCACCTCAGGATCGTGTGGTGAAGTCGCTAAACTCATTAACGTATTGTAATTTTCACCTCCAGCAGCTTCGTTAGTAAAAGGAGTCCCTCCAGGAATTTGCTGTGCTACATTATTTCGGGTTAAATCAGGACTAATTACCTCCCAATCAATTCCTCCATTCTGTGTTTTAAAAACAACATTCCCTGCATGATAGATGGTATTGGGGTCTGAAGGGGTACTTAATATAGGAGCATTCCAATTAAAACGGTATTTAAATTCCTTAGGTAGATTTCCCAATGCGAGTTCAGGATATTCCTTTATTGCTTTTCCTGATTGGGTAGCGCGATGCCAACGCTCTATGATACCTTGATAACACCCTCCATACACAACTTCAGGATTTTTAGGGTCAAATGCAAGGAAGGCGCTTTCACAACCCGCAACTGAATACCAATCTTTCCAGTCAATCCCACTATCGCTGTCGCGACTTTTAATTCCAATGGCAGAGTTGTCTTGCTGTCCTCCATACACATGATAGGGTACTTGAGCATCCGCAATAACACGATAAAATTGGGATGTAGGCTGATTTTGCTGGGTACTCCAGCTTTGCCCTCCATTTAACGAAACGTTGGCTCCTCCGTCGTTGGAGTTGATCATCAACTGATTGTTGTTTGGATGAATCCACAGATGATGATTGTCTCCGTGAGGTGTGGCCATTCGCTGAAAGGTGTTCCCTCCATCAATAGATTTTAAAGCAGGTGCATTCAGAACATAGACCTTATTTTCATCCTGAGGATCGGCAAATATTTCCATATAGTACCAAGAGCGAGTTACGGCAATTCTATCTTTATTTACTTGTTTCCATGTGGATCCGCTGTCATCTGAACGATAAACTCCAGATTTTGCTCCTTCCGCTTCCAAATTAATAAAGACCCTTTTTGAATTTGCTCTTGAAACTGAAATCCCTGCTTTTCCAATGACTTCGGGTAGGCCTTTTTCCAAACGTGTCCAATTTGCACCTCCATTAGTAGTTTTATAAATTCCTGAATCGGGTCCTCCAGAGCGCATTTGCCAAGGAGTTCTTTTGTGATCCCACATAGCGGCATAAAGAATTCTGGGATTGTTCATGTCCATACTCAAGGAAGCAGCCCCTACAAGTTCATTGACATAAAGGACTTTTTGCCAGGTTTTACCACCGTCTTCGGTTTTATAGACCCCACGTTCTTTATTGGGTCCATACTGAGCTCCTTGAACAGCCACATAAAATATATCTGGGTTGGTTGGATGAATTTGAATATTAGCAATATGTCTGGATTGTTCTAAACCAATGTGCTTCCATGTGGCACCTGCGTCCTCAGACTTATATACCCCATCACCCATTGAAGTCATGACACCACGAGCCGCATGTTCTCCCATCCCGACCACAACTACATTGGGGTCACTTTCGGAAACAGCAATGGCACCTACTGTACCTGTTTTAAAATAACCATCAGATATATTCTTCCATTGGATTCCATAGTCTTCTGTTTTCCAAACTCCTCCTCCAGTGCTACCCATGTAAAATACATTAGATTCTTTTACAACGCCAGTAGAAGCCACACTTCTTCCTCCTCTAAAAGGGCCTATATTTCTCCAACTTAGGTTGTTGTATGTTAAAGAGGTTGTGGTTTCTTTATTCTTTGCTTTTCTCTTTTTTTGACTGAAAGTGACTGTGGAGCTCAACAAAAATAAAAGCACCATAGGGAAAGTAATTCTCATAAGTTCAAGTTGAAGGTTGTAATTTTAAAATTTATTCTCACAATTTAGGGAAATATTAGAAAGCGGATGAAAAAAGAAACATTATTCCACATTAAGTCGAGCCCGAAAAAGTCTAGGTCTATTTTTTCCCTCATCCTCAGAACTCAACCAATATTCCTCTTTCGAAATAATCTTGACCGCTTCTATCTGAGCTGGTTTAATAGGAATCAAATACTTTTGAAGTTCTAGATTATCATACCCGTTTTTTCTAAAATTAGGTATTGTGTAAAAAAATTGATCTCCTTCGAAATTGTATCCAGTCATAACCATTAAATCATCTTCTGCACTATAATCTGCAGCGGTGACTAAAGATTGAGTGTCCAGTACAGCTCTGGGTGTAAGGGTATAGTTTCCTGCTATCTTAGGGAAGGTGTAAATTTCAGACTGAAGGGTTTTTCTGTTTTTAGAAAACAAGTGCAATTGATCGCCCACTACTGCAAGTGCTTCTGCATCAAATTCATTTCGAGAGGTTTTAACAAAGGAGGTTTGAGCTTTGTAACGTATCGAAATGGTGCCTTGATGAAAAAAATGACGATCTAAAATATAAATTTTCAGATCTTCACGAGTCGCATAATTATTTCCTGTATCGGCTACATAAAAGTAGTCGGAATCTGCAGCGATATCTTCCCAATCTTTATGTGTTAACTCGTTGAGTTCTATTTCCATTATTTTTTCTCCCTTTTGGCTGAGTATATAAAGCTTGGGTTTGTCACCAGAGTCATTGTGAGTGACCAAATAATCTCCAAAAACTTCAAGACCCGAAGTTTCATTTGTGGATTTTGGTAGCCAAGTGGTTTCTAAAGAAATTTGAGCCGAGCCAAAAAAAGAAAGGAAAAGAAAAGCTGTAAATACTCTCATGATTGATTCTATTTTTTGCAAGATACCCAATAAATATATTCGTAAAAGACCCATTAATTTTTATAACCTAAAATTAATCCCGTATTTTGAATCTGGTTCATTTCAATTTTAACTATGAAAAAAAATCGATTCTATATTTATGGGCTTATATTAATTTGTTTTGCCGCATGTGATAAAGACACTATACGTCAGAGTTATCTGGCGCTAGGTGACAGTTATACCATAGGAGAAAGCGTTGCAGAAAATCTGCGTTGGCCTGTACAATTAGTAGACTCTTTAGCTCAAAAAAATTTGTTTTTAGAGACCCCAAAAATCATTGCACAAACGGGCTGGACTACGGATGAATTAAAAAATGGAATTGATAATTCCAGCTTAAATTATCCTTATGATTGGGTTTCTTTGTTGATAGGAGTCAACAATCAATACCGTGGTAGAAACATTGATGAATTCCGAGAACAATTTGAAATTTTACTTTCCGAAGCAATTGCCTACAGTGGTAATCGAAAAGAGCGAGTGTTTGTTGTATCTATACCCAACTGGGGTGTGATGCCTTTTGCTGAAGGACGAGACCGAGCACAGATCGCCACAGAAATTGATAATTTTAATCAGGTGATTTACGAAATTTGCGCCATTCAGGAAATTGAATTTATTGATATAACCCCCCTGTCCAGAGCAATTGATATCCATCCCGATTGGGTCGCCAAAGATGGTCTTCATCCAAGTGGAAAACAATATTCGGCCTGGGTTCAAGAAATCATTCCATTCTTTTTAAATTCAAAATATGAGTGAATTAGAAACGGCTCAAGCCATGGACGAAAAAGACCCATTGGCAAAATATAGAAATGATTTTGTTCTGAATCCCAACGAAATTTATATGGATGGGAACTCTTTAGGAAAACTCCCTAAAAAAGCCCAAAAAGACGTACAAAATACTGTTGAAAATCAATGGGGGAAAAGGCTTATTCGAAGTTGGAATGAAGTGTGGATGGACTTGCCTTTACGCCTGGCCGAAAAATATGCAACGCTTCTTCATGTCTCAAAAGAAGAGCTTCTTATTGGAGAATCTACCTCTGTGCGTTTGTACCAAGTGCTTCATGCCCTTGTGAAGTCTGACTTATTTCCAAAGCATTTGGGCTCTGACAACTTAAATTTTCCGACCGATCTTTATGTCATGGAAGGAGTTGCTCGGGATTTATTATTGAATCAAATCCTCTACATTGACTACCAACAAGAAATTTATGCTGATTTAGAAATTCTCAAAAACACAATTAAAAAAAACCCTGGTATTTATTGTTTGAGTTTGGTGAGCTATAAGAGTTCTTTCTTATATCCCATGAAAATACTCAACTTGTGGGCTGAGCAACATCAAAGCATTATTATTTGGGATTTGAGTCATGCGGTGGGTGCTGTAGCCATTGATCTTGAAAAAACAGGTAGTAAAATCGCCATCGGTTGTAGTTATAAATATATGAATGGAGGCCCTGGGAGTCCTGCTTTTTTGTTCGTTAAAAAAGAACTTCAAACGCAACTTTTCAATCCCATTCAAGGCTGGTTTGGTCATCAAAATCCTTTTGCTTTTGAATCGGTGTACAAACCGAAACAAGGTATCGATCGATTTGGATCGGGTACCCCTCCTATATTGTCCTTACAAGCTATGGAGGCTGGAGTGGACATTACCTTAAAGGCAGGCATCGAAAGCATTCGAAAAAAAAGTAGGCTTCAATCCCAATTCTTTATCAAAGGGATTCAAGAAAAGTTAGTCCTGTTGCAATACCGATTAGAAAGCCCTACTGATCCCAAACAAAGAGGATCTCATGTGACTCTGTCGCATCCTGCTTCTTGGCAAATTTGTCAAGCCTTACTTCAGGGCAATCCTAAAGTTTCAAAAATAATCCCTGATTTCAGACCCCCTCACTTTATTCGATTTGCGATGACACCTCTTTACACTCGTTTTAGGGATTTGCAAGATGTCCTCAATAGATTGGAAGAAATTATTGTTTCAAAAGAATATCTAAAGTTTGACGACACTAAACCAACGGTTACCTAATTAAATGAAGACATAAAAAAAAGCCTTCAGGAATTATTCCCAAAGGCTATAACCATAAACCAATTCATTATTGAAGAATTGATTTAACAAAATTATAAAATCTTTAAACAATAAAAGGCATTAATCGCAAAGATTATTAACAATTTGATAAGATTAGGCAAATTTATTTGCTATATATATTCTTTAAATTTTCAGTTTTAAATGGCTTTTTTAACTGAACGGGAGTTCCAACTCATGACTTCAAAATGACTTTTAGCAATCATAGAGTCTTTGTCTTGCTTACTCCATGATAAAATTGACTACTGTGATGCCTCATATTCAATTTCCCAATTGGGATTGTCAAGTTTGTTTATCACGTATTTCACTGTGATTTCATCACCTTCCCCAATCTCTTTTAAAGTAAAAATTCGAATGTGTTTCAATTTACCAACCTCAGCGTCTTCTTCAGAAAAAAGGGCTTCACAATTTGGAATTTCATGATGATTGATAAACGCACCAAGAGGAAGTCTGATGTAATGATCTGCAAAACGGGAGTCAAATATATGGGTCATTCCTAAGTCAGTACCCGCAGGAATTTTATCTAAGGCAAAAAGCCCCAGCCCTTCTATCTTACTGGAACGTATCGTCAAAAAATCAGGTAGTGGTCGCCAATTGCTGTCTTTAATCATCCTACAGGCTATTTGAAGTTAAAATTATTAAAATCTGCTCTATTTTACTATAAAAGTGTGTTCAAGTACCTTCTTGGGTGCTGTAATTGCATTCAAGATCCGGAAAGGAAGTGCTACTGATACTTCCTTTTGTTGCGTTTTTACTAAAAGTGAAATGGTACTATTTGCTGGGACAATAAATACGGAAGCCCTTTGATGAAAACTATACGACCCTGTATATTCCAGATGAAAAGGAGCAGCACTTTCGTTGGATACCTCTACCTCCATGATGGTTTTCTTTCCTTTATATTGAGGAGAGCCAAACTTTAGATTTTGCGACACTAGTTTTTCAAGATGGGTTTTCTTACCAATTAGCAAATCCTCGAACCAGATTATAGTGGCTCCTTCAAAAAGGGCTTTTTTCAAAGCTTCTTTGGATTTGTCTTTCACATAGACAAAGGTCATGGGACGATGTCCTCCCTGAGCGATGTGATGTGCCCAGTCTGTAAGTCCATGAATATCAGAAGTTCCCAAAATTGTCAATCCATTATCTAATGCAATTTGTAAAGCTTCTTCGGAAAAGGTGGTTTCATTGACCACTTCTATACCGTGCAATAATTTTTCTTCGATCAGATAGTTGTGAAAAGGTTCTAAGCGAGCAATTCCATCTTTTCTATGGGCATCCCAATTGGGGTGGTTCCAAAATACAAAAGCTTCTTGTTCATTTGCTGCTTGAATTCCAGATAGAGAATCCTTGTGAAGTAACGCATTAGCATCTTTTACAAACACTGCATTAATATGCCCAGGAGGCATCTCACGTGTGATTTCTGAACCATTGATGACTTGAAGCTTCTCTCCTTTTTGAATCATCCCATTGGCAATTTTAAATGATCGGTTGCGATCTGGATGAGGAATATCTTTCGCATGAGGTTGATATTCCAAGTGTTCTGTCATAGCAATTAAGTCTAATCCTTCTCTCCGTGCTTCTTCAACTCGGATGCTAGGCCATACGGCTCCATCAGAAAAAACTGTGTGGATATGAAGATCGGTACTCAACCATTGATACCCTGATTCTGCATTAAAAAAAGGGCTTTGTCCTTGTCCGAAATAACTTAAAAGCAACAGAACCAAAGTTAAAAACGTGGAGAAAAAATTAAATTTCATGAAATTTATTGAGTTTAAAAGTTTCCCTTAAAATTAGGTTTTAAAATTTATAAAACAATATTGTGTTCCATAATCTGTTTTTTAAATATTGGTCCGTTGCTTTTAGAATAGTATTTTTTTGAAATCCAGAAACCATGCTAAGCTGCTCACTGAATTTAAATCGAAATCCGAGAAAAGTCCAATTCTGATTAAACTTAAAAGGAATTCCTTGAGGATTCATGATTGTAAATATTTCATCATAAGCCACTAAATTCCAAAGAACTTTGGCATCTGCTTTGGACAAGGTTTTTTGATACGTCAATCTGAATCTCAATCTACTAGAAAAATCAAAGCTTCGCAAGCTTTTATTCTTTTGAAGAGGACGTTCTTCCTGAAAACGATGTTCCAAACGAATCCAAGTGCTAAATGAAGATTTTTTTAAGGGTATGCTCACTTGTACTTGCTCCCATATATTGTGTTCTCTTCTTACTCTAGGATCTGCTGTAACGTCTTGATCAAAATTTTTTATATAGGTATATCCCCCGCGCCATGAAACGTTTTTGGAAGCTTTATAAGACAATTGAGGCCTGAAAAGTTGTTGATTCCATGTGTTAAAATAGGATATGGTTCGCAAATGTAGTTCAGTCCGAAAACTCAACTTATCGGATAGTGGAAAGTCCAAAAAAGTAGCATTCCATATTCCCTTGACCTTGTCATATTCTTGAGCATTTAGGGGGTATAACGATCCTAGTATAAGAACTAGGATGAGTGTCTTTTTAATCATTTTTATTTATATCTACGCATTAATCCTTCTTGAGTGACCGAGGCCACCATTACTCCATTTTTATCAAAGATACTTCCTCTTGAAAAACCACGAGCATTTGATGCACTTGGACTTTCAATAGCATACAACAACCAGTCATCAATTTTAAAATCCCGATGAAACCACAAGGCATGGTCTAAACTAGCATAATACATTTTTGCATCCATCAGTTTTTCTCTGTGGGGTAATGTGGCTGAAAGCAAAAGACTGTAGTCCGATGCAAAAGCCAAAATTTGATGTTGCAACGGAAGGTCTCCTTGAATTTTATCTTTTATTCGGAACCAGATATGTGCCAAGGGAAGTGAATTTTGAGTTTGTAAGTAAATCGCTTTATCCACAGGCTTAAATTCAAAAATCTGAGGATGTGCCTTCATCAATCTAAGAAAACGCTCAGGATCTTGTTGTTGCAAGCCTTCAGCCTGTTGAATGTCGGTCAATAAGAGTTCAGGAGTCAATACATTTGGCATGGGAATCTGGTGACTTTCTCCTTCTTCTTTGATGTGGAAAGAAGCTGCCATATTAAAAATGGCTTTCCCCTTTTGAAAAGCAACTACACGACGTGTGGTAAAACTTCTTCCGTCTCGAATGGCATCTACATGAAAATCAATTGGAATATTGATGTCTCCTCCTAAAATAAAATACCCATGCATGGAGTGTGCGATTCGATCTTTTGGCACGGTCTGATAGGCGGCATGAAGCGATTGACCCAATACTTGACCTCCAAAAACACGTCCCCATGCAGTTTTATAATTATGCCCGATGAAATGGTAATCGTCTTTTTTTTCTAAGGTCAATAAATCAATTAATTCTTGACTAGTTATCATATCGTTTGTGCTAAGGTTAATGTTCTTCCAAAGATCAGTTCTTCCATCATTTTTTGGAGTTTTGAACTTTGAATTGATGGTTTGATTTAATTGACCCGTTGGGTCCAAATTTCATGCATTGGATCTCCCTTACTACTTTTCCCTTGATGGTGCCAATCAGAACCTTGGAGACTGTATTGAAAAGGGAGAACACGTCCTACGCTTTTATTGTTTCTGGAAAAGAATTCAATGTTTTCTGTGTAGGTGCCATTTTCAGCTGTGTAAAACCCTCCTCCAGTTCCAAAGAACTGAAAGGTCTCTGTATTGAAAGAAATCCACTGAAAATGCCCATCTTGTAGAAATTTCATGGTTTTTCTTGGTCTTGTAGTGTCTCTTCTCTGTGCTCCTTCGTCTGTCATTCTCCCTGCCATAAGCCATTTTCCGTTTAAGTCGATTGCTTTGTTGGTGGATTTTTTCCAGGTATCTTCCCAAACCAACTGCAACGTTTTTACGCTGTCCTTTTCATGATTGGAATTAAATTCAAGAGCGACTTGATAGGTATTGTCCTTCTTAGTATAAAATCCTCCCCGGGTTAGAATAAATTCTGCAGGATTTGAAATAAATTGAGTTTCAACAAGATAGTTGTCATCCATCATAATTCTGTGAGTGATCGTTTTTCCTTCTTTTTCAGAGCTGAATGTGTAAACTTGAGCATTTGAAAAGCAAAAAGAAAGAAATGCACCCAAAAGGATTCTATTTTTCATAGTGTTCAGTTTAAAAATTTAATTTCTATAATTTAAGGCGGGTTTTCGATCGCCCAACATAGGCACATATTTAAAATCAGCCCCTCGTTTTTCTATAAATTCCTTTTTTGCCGTTTCGATCGCCTTGGGGTCGTCCAAAAGTTGCATTCCAGTGAGCGCAAGGGTTTTTGCAGCCACCATCATTCCTTTGATTCCAATACTTGTTCCCCCCGCAGCCACAGCTTGCCAGCTATGGGAAGATGTCCCAGGAACCCATGTAGCCGCTCGAAGTCCCACCGTGGGGACGGCAAAACTGACATCTCCTACATCCGTAGAGCCTCCTGCTTTTGAACTGCTACTGTACGGAGCAACACCCTCCACATATTTTGAATCTAAGGGAACACCTAAGCTCTCCGCAATTTTTTCTGCAAAGGCTTTTTCCTCTTCAGAATAGGTATATCCTCCTATGGTTTCTAGATTTTTATGCACTCTTTTTTGCAAACTTTCAATATGTAACAATTCATGTGTCCCTCCTATCATTTCATATTCCATAGTGGTTCCTGTACCCATAGCAGCACCTTTGGCAGCATCCACAATACGGTCAAAAACACTAACCACCTCACTCCTGGTGAGGTGTCTTGCATAATAATATACTTCTGCAAAGTCGGGAACTACATTAGGTGCATTTCCTCCTTGGGTGATTACATAGTGTATGCGGGTACTCTCTGTTGTATGTTCACGCAACATATTGACCATCGCATTCATTGCCTCTACACCGTCCAATGCGGAACGTCCTTTTTCAGGAGCCCCAGCGGCATGCGCTGAAACCCCATAAAATCGAAATTTAGCGGATTTATTGGCCAGTGCAGGACGGACACTCGCAGAATTCTTACTGTCTGCATGCCAATGTAAGGCCACGTCCACATCATCAAAAAGACCAGCTCTGGTCATATATACTTTCCCTGAACCTCCTTCCTCAGCAGGACACCCATAAAATTTTACTGTTCCAGAAATCTTTTCATTCTCAATATAGTTTTTGAGTGCAATTGCGGCAGCGGCTGAAGCCGTTCCAAACAAATGATGACCGCAAGCATGTCCTGCTTTCCCATTATTACTCAACTTATAAGGTACCGCTTGTTGTGATAATCCAGGAAGTGCATCATACTCCCCCAATATCGCAATAACGGGGCCTCCAGAGCCGTAGGTAGCTACAAAGGCTGTGGGAATATCGGCTACACCCGCTTCAATTGTGAAACCTTCTTCAGACAAGGTTTTTTGTAACAGAAGACTGCTGCGCTCTTCTTGATATCCCATTTCTGCATAAGACCAAATGTCTTGAGCAACAGATTCGTAATGGTCTTTATGAGCGTCTAAGGAAGTTAAAACTCGGTTATATTTTTTTTGACTTATCCCTAAAGTACAAGTTAATGCTAGGGCTAGAAAAGTGATAAATCTCATAGTTTTAAATTTGTTTTAAAATTCAAATGTATTAATTTAGAATGTTGAATCCTATAGCTTAAGTAAGATAGGGTTCTAAATTAATTTACCTAAAATCTGACTTTTGAAAACTCCTAAAACATCAACAAGGTAAATCCCGAAGAGGTAAGTCGTGCCGCCAAAAAACAGATGCTGAGTGACCAACTCAAATCGTTGTGACAGGTAAAGAAATTAAAATGCTAGACAATTTAGAGCAAATTTCCCTAGATGGAAAACCGCTTAAAGTACCGAATTGCACTGAATTAAATCCAAAAATTGACGAAAAACAATTTCAGTAACTTACTCTCTAGGAAGATTTGCTCCTGTGGAGTCGCTTTTTTTCGGTCACTAAATACACCCCTAATAAAATAAAGGCACAACCCACCCATTGCAATAATGTAAACACTTCTCCATCTAATACCCCCCATCCAATGGCAACTATTGGCAATAAATAGGTGATCGAAATCGAAAACACAGGAGACGAAATGGCAACCAACTCATTGAACATGACTTTCGCCAAAGCAGTTCCCAAAAAAGCTAGAATAAAAATATAGCCCAAAGCAATACTAACCTCATTTCCTTGAGTGGTTTTAGCCCAAGGGAAATCAGAAAAGCTTAAAATCAAAAGAGCGGGAAATACTATGGCCAAAAAATTCCCTAAAGCAATCGCCAATGCTGAAACTCCCGCTAACCTATATTTAATTACATTGACATTGATCGCATAACAGCATGCTGCAAGTACTACCAAAAAAGCATACCAACTTTCCGATCCTGTATTGATTTGGAATTCGTTGGAAACCAAAATTAAGGTGCCTCCAAAACCAATCAAAACACCTAAGATTTTTCCCCATTTAAATGATGACCCAAAAAATACAATTCCGACAAGTAATGTGAACAATGGGGTCATACCGTTCAATACCGCAGCTACAGAAGAATCGATTACGGTTTCTGCAAAAGCAAACAAGTAGCTAGGAAAAAAAGTGCCGAAATAACCCGTAAAAACAATCCATTTCCAAGCAGATTTAGGAATTTTTCTCAATTGTTTCCAGCCAAAAATGAGAAGAATACATGTTGTCATTAGAATTCTGATAGAACCTAATTGGAGCGGGGACAATCCCACTAATCCCTTTTTAATAAGTATGTAAGAACTTCCCCATATTAAAGAAAGCAAAATGAGATATACCCATTTCTTGATTGAAGTATTCATAGCGATACAAAATTGCATATTTTTAGGTAAGCATCTATTGCTAAATCCTTATTTTTGAAAAAAAACTTAACACATGAAAAAAGCGCTTCTCGTTTTTTTATTTATCGGTTTCGTTTTTACTAGCTGTAAAAATGGAAATACAGACAATATTGTGACTGTTTCTACCAATGACAAAACCCAAAGTACCTTACCTAAAGCAATAGAGGAAAAGGCTTTTGCCAAATTGAGTATTGATGGTATGACTTGTGCCATTGGTTGTGCAGCTACCATTGAAAAAAAACTGAATCAAACTACAGGAGTCGCTTCTGCAACAGTGGATTTTGAATCCAAAACCGCTTGGGTCATTTACGATGCAAAAGTGATGGGGCTTGAGAAAATCAGTGAAGTGGTCAAAGCCACAGGGCCTTCCTATAAAGTCACCTCAATAGAGCAAGTCCAAAGTTTAAATCCCTAATACCTACTCCCACTCTAGGGTTTCCATTAAATGAATGATGTCATTTTGTAAATAACTAATGGCTGGATATATAGAATCATAATTGGGTCGAGCATAAAAATAGAGTGATCCTACTAAAAAGTGATTCAGACTGTCAGTCAAAAAAAACTGGTATTGAGATGCTGCATTGCCTACAACCGAAAACAAGGTTCCATACACCCTTTTTTCTTCGTTTATAAATAATTTTTCTGGAATAGACTCTGCTTTAGATATATGCTTGTATGGCAACTGATATGCATCATTCAGCAGCGAGTCTAAATTTTTTTTTATAGAACTGTAATTGAGATATAATGTTGCCTTCATCTGAGGATAGACCAATCGCGGTGCGGATTTGTTTTCCGCATTTACAAGCGCCTGACGATTGTACTCAAATGAAAAATAGGGTGAATTGTTTGTCTGTTGATATTCAGATTTTGGGTATTCCAAACGAAGATAGGCAGTTGGTTTGGGTTGTAGGTCTTCATTACATTGTGTCAAAACCAATAAAAACAAAATCCATTTTCTCATTGGTCTTATTTAGAGTCTTTAGGGAGCAATACTTTGACCTGCTTGATTCGCAATTGGTCCAATTCTTCGACGACAAAAAGGTATCCTTCAAATGGAATTTTTTGTCCTCTTTTTGGAAATTTTCTTGTCATTTCTAAAATCAATCCGGCAAGGGTTTCTGCCTCTCCTTTTACGGAATCAAAAAATGATGTATCCTCCAAATTGATAACCTTATAAAAATCTTTTAAACCGATTTTTGCTTCAAATACATAGGTGTATTCATCCAACTTGGAATAACTCAAATCTTGTTCGTCAAATTCGTCACTGATATCTCCTATTATTTCTTCCATAATATCCTCCAAGGTGATCAACCCTGAAGTACCCCCATATTCATCAACTACAATAGCAAGGTGATTTTTCTTTTGTTGAAATTCCTTGAGGAGATCGTCTAATTTTTTGTTTTCAGGAACATATAGGGGTGGCTTTAATAGCTTTTGCCAGGAATAATTTGATTTCTTTAAATGAGGAAGTAAGTCTTTGATATATAAAATTCCTTTGATATTGTCTTTTTTTTCGCTGTACACTGGAATTCTAGAATAGCCTTGCTCTAAAATCAAAGGGATCAATTCTTTGAAACTTATGTCCTCAGAAAGGGCAAACATATCTATACGAGGACACATGACTTCGCGGGTATCGGTACTTCCAAAATTAACAATCCCTTCTAAAATCCGCTGTTCGTCTGAGGTGGTTTCTTCGTCATCCGTAAGTTCAAGGGCTTGTGAAAGTTGATCTACTGAAAGTTGATTTTTTTTGTCTCCAAGACGTTTTTCTAAAAAAGTAGTCGTTTGACTCATGGGGCCAGTAATCCAAAATAAAACAAAACGATCTAGGAATTTAATGAGTGGGGCCATACGTATAGAAAAAGCCAAGGCATTTCTATTGGCATACACTTTGGGTAAGATCTCTCCAAAAATTAATATCAATGTGGTGATAATACCCACCTCGATAAACAAAAGTACCAAGGGATTGTCTATTTCATCAAAAAGGGTTTTGCTGAGAAGTGTAAATAAAAGTACAATGGCAATATTGATGAAATTATTCGCCACCAAAATAGTTGCTAATAGACGCTTTGGTTTCCGCAAAAGGGAGATTACTGATTGAATTGCAGGGTTGGGCTCCTCATTTTCAGAATCCTCTAAAGACTTTAGTTGAAGTGAAAAAAATGCAACCTCTGTTCCTGAAATCAACGCAGAACACATCAATAAGAAAAGAACTAAAAAGGATTGAACCCATGTCACATCAAGTGTTATAACAAGGGTAGTTAAAAAAGGTAACGGGTCAGGATCCAATCGGTTTCTTATTAAAAGGGTAAATCGTCTGTATTTTCTGGAGGCGTTTCCTCTACACTTGGTTTAACAGGAGCATCTGAAGGAGGCACTGCTGGAGAAACCTCTTTTTTTGTGGTAAGAAAAGTAAATTCATTGACGTTGATTTCTGTAGAATATCGATCTACACCATCTTCACCCGCCCACTTTCGTGTTTTGATTCTACCTTCTACATAGATTCGATCTCCCTTACTCAAGTATTTCTCACAGATCTCCGCAGCCTTGTTCCGAACTACAATATTATGCCACTCGGTATTGGTTACTTTTTCTCCTGTACTTTTGTTGGTATAGGATTCGTTTGTTGCTAATGGAAAACGACCTATAGATCCTCCCCCTTCAAAATAATGCATTTTAACATCATCTCCTAGGTGTCCAATTAGCATAACTTTGTTTAATGTACCGCTCATAGTTTATAAGGATTTGAGTTATAAAAAAGTAAATTTAAGCATCAGCCTTGAAATTCAAAACAATTCTTCATAAAATTTTGAATTACCACAGGTACGGCTCTTTTATTTAAATCCCCAACCGAAAGTCCCTTCTCTTGTAAAATCAAAGATGGAACAATCCAAAAAAACACAAAAAGCTTTTGGTGAGATAGTTTGTGGATTATAGGTGTTTTATTCCAGAGTTTTAGGGATTTTAGATCGAGTTCTATTTCCAGTTCTGGTGGCAAATGACTCACAAAAGCCTTTTTACTTTTCATCATTTTAGAGGTTTCTACCAAGGGAAACTGAAAAAGATTTTGCCAAATTCCTTTACCTTGTCTTTTTTCGAGCAATATTTTACCATTTTGATCCTGAATAACAAGATAATTAAAATGACGCTCGGTCACCTTGATTTTTCGACCCTTTACCGGTAATGATAGAATTTTATTCTGATTGAAAGCCACACATTTTTTGGCAAAGGGGCATTGGGTACAAAAAGGATTTTTGGGTGTACATTGTAAGGCTCCAAACTCCATTAACGCCTGGTTAAAAGTTCCCGGTTGAGTTCCATCCATCAAAAGCGCAGCTTTGGTTTTAAATTCACCATGTGCAAAACGGTCATTTATGGGTGTTTGAATTCCAAAGTAACGTGATAAAAAACGATACACATTACCATCTACAACAGCTTCAGGCAGATTGAAACAAATAGAGGCAATTGCGCTTGCAGTATAATCCCCTACACCCTTAAGCGCTATGAGTCCTTCAAAAGTATTAGGGAATGTGCCTTTACAGTCATTATGAATATGACGAGCCGTATGATGTAAATTTCGGGCTCTGGAATAATACCCCAAACCTTGCCACATTTTTAAAACTTTATCTTCATCTGCCAATGCCAAATCTTTGACTGTGGGAAAAACTTTTATAAATCGTTCATAATAAGGAGTGCCTTGGACAGTACGGGTTTGTTGAAGGATAATTTCCGAAAGCCAAACCTTATAGGGCTCTTTGGTCTTACGCCATGGAAAAGGACGTTTATTTTCTGAGTACCAGCTTAGCAAAATATCTGTCCAAGTCAAATTTCAACCTCTTTTAAAAATCGTTTTGTTTTCAAGCAAGTATAATATAAAAACTTTACTCAGAGCATTTTATAATATAAAATTAATATATTTGCAGGCCTTAAATTTTTTAGCATTAAAAGAAAAATATGACTAAAGCAGACATTGTATCTAATATTTCAGAAGAGCTAGGGATAGATCGAGCTGATGTGCAAGCCACAGTTGAAAAATTCATGAAAGAGGTAAAAGGTTCTTTAGAAAAAGGAGAGAATGTGTATTTGAGAGGATTTGGAAGTTTTATTATCAAGACACGTGCTGAAAAAACAGGACGTAACATTTCTAAAAATGTAGCGATAAAAATTCCAGCTCATAACATTCCTTCATTCAAGCCCGCCAAAATTTTTGTGCAAGGGGTTAAGTCTAAAGTTGCCGTATCAAAATAAGTTTTAACTAAAAAATTAAACATAGCATATGCCAAGTGGTAAAAAACGAAAAAGACACAAGGTAGCGACGCATAAGCGAAAAAAACGCCGTAGAGCGAATCGCCACAAGAAAAAATAGTGTTCGGCAAAACACTTAAAAAATTTACCAAACGTTCATTGAAATGCAGCATCAAAAGTTGACTGCTGCTTCAGGAAAATCCTGAAAATATTGTTTAATCCGTCACCACGAAAAATATCGTGAGGACACAAAATATATCAGAGTGAATAAAGAATTAATTATACGTTCGCATTCCTCTGCTGTTGATTTTGCACTGCTCAAGGATGGAAAATTAATTGAGCTAAACCAAGAAGTTGAAGACAACAAGTTTTCTGTAGGCGACATTTTTGTCGGAAAAATCAGAAAAGCTGTTCCTGGGTTAAATGCCGCTTTCGTCGATGTAGGCCATGAAAAAGATGGATTTCTACATTACCACGATCTCGGTCCAAAACTCCCTTCTCTTGTTAAATATATTAAACAGATAAGCACAGGTAAAAACAAAGATTATCTATTAAAACAATTTCGTTACGAAAAAGATATCGACAAAGACGGAAATATCGGAGACACTCTTTCTCCTAAACAAACCGTTTTGGTTCAAGTTGTTAAAGAACCGATATCAACCAAAGGACCTCGATTGAGTTCTGAAATTTCGCTTGCAGGCCGATTTATGGTCCTCATGCCTTTTTCGGATCGTGTCTCGATTTCTCAAAAAATTGAAGACCGAGCAGAAAAAACAAGACTGAAAAAACTTGTACAAAGTATCCGTCCCAAAGGTTTTGGACTGATTATCCGTACGGTAGCTGAAGGTCAAAAAGTTGCTGCTCTCGACGCAGATATCCAACAATTGTTAACCCGTTGGAAAAATTTGTCTGCCAAGTTGAAACAAATTGATAAATACCCCACCAAGGTATTGAGTGAAATCAATCGTTCATCAAGTATCCTTCGCGATATTTTTGACGATAGCTTTACTGGGATCCACGTAGATGATGCAGAAATGCAAACTGAAATTCAAGACTATCTCGAAACGATAGCTCCTGATAAAAAATCAATTGTAAAACTGTATGAAAATCATCTTCCTATTTTTGAAAAATTTGGGATTGAACGTCAGATAAAAGCTTCCTTTGGAACAACCGTTTCCATGCAAAAAGGAGCCTATTTGGTCATCGAACATACGGAAGCCTTACACGTTATTGACGTCAATAGCGGCAATCGATCCAATCGTTCTAAAAGCCAAGAAGAAACAGCCATGGAGGTCAACCTCATCGCTGCTTCAGAAATCGCAAGACAATTGCGTCTGCGAGATATGGGAGGTATTATTGTAGTCGATTTTATCGACTTAAATTCCAATGCCAATCGGAAAAAGCTTTTTGAACACTTGACTAACGAAATGAGTACGGACAGAACTAAACACAAAATTCTTCCGCCCAGCCGTTTTGGTCTCATTCAGATCACACGCCAGCGTGTACGACCCGAAATGAACATCAAAACCATGGAGCCCAATCCCAACGTCAATGGGGAAGTAGAAGCTCCAATTGTACTAATTGACAAAATCAACACAGAGCTTAGTAAGATTACTAAGAACCAACGCAACCAAAAGGAAAAAATATTTTTACATATTCACCCTTTTGTAGCTGCCTACCTTTTGAGCGGGAATCCATCCCAACGTTTAAAATGGTATTTTGAATACAAAAAGTGGATCCGAATTGTTCCACGCCATGCTTATCAATATTTGGAGTTCCGCTTCTTAAACAAAGACCGCAGAAGACTCCAGTCTTAATATCAAACCGCAGCCCAAAAGGCTGCGGTTTTTTTTTGACCTTTAAGCAAACTATTTCATTTATCTTTAGAAGAATGAAAACCCCCAGTAAAAATTTAATGGCTTGGAAAGCAAAGGGAAAGTACTTAAGGGTAGGGTTTCAAAACTGGAATATCTTTGTTCAAGATTTTGGTAATACCGATGCGCTTGCAATGGATACCTTACTTATTCTACACGGTTTTCCAGAATCTTCCTATTCTTTCCACGCTGTAATCCCAGGGCTGCAAAAGTATTTCAAACGTATTGTCCTTTTTGATTTTATCGGTTTTGGGTGGAGTGACAAGCCTGAAACTAATTTTTCTTATTCGCTTATGGAACAAACTGATATCGCTTTAGGGGTTTGGGATCAGTTGGGGGTAGACGGAGGGCATCTAGTTGCTCATGACATGGGAAATAGTGTGGCTACGGAATTGGCTGCGAGACATGTACAAGGACTCTTACCAAAATCTCTCAATGAGAAAATTTTGAGCTATACACTTACCAATGGTAGTATTTTTTTAAAACTTGCTCGTTTGCGAATTACACAGAAATTACTTCTCTCTCGTTGGGGCTCAAAATTAAAATGGATTGTATCCTACACCCTTTTTAAACATCAAATTAGAAGTGCACATGGAAACAAAGGTTTACATGAAAACGAAATTCAATCCTTATGGGAGGGGTGCTGTTTGCAAGACGGACATTTGAAAAATCATTTAACCATAAAGTACATTAAAGATAGGAGACGCTTTGAACAATCTCGCTGGCTTCCAGCGCTAACCCAATTGAAAGTTCCTGTTCACTTCTGCTGGGGTGCAGATGATGCTGTAGCTAGAATTCAAATTCCGGAATTTGTAAAAGCACACTATTGCCCTCAAGCGAAACTATCTGTCATGCCTAATGTGGGTCATTTTTGTCAATTGGATGCACCAGAGCTTTGGGTAGAAACTTTATTAGGGTTTTATAAGAATGAACGCTTTTAGCCATGATCAAAAAACAATCCATAACCGTTGCAGAAGCTCAAAAAAAACTGGAACACTACTGTGCCTATCAAGAGCGTTGCCATAAGGAGGTAAGTGCAAAACTGAAAGAATTGGGTATGATCCCTGCCGCTATGGATACCATTATTTCTCAACTTATTCAAAACGACTACCTGAACGAAACTCGTTTTGCCCAAAGCTTTGCACGAGGAAAGTTTCGCATCAAGAAATGGGGTAAAAATCGGATTTTACGCGAGCTCAAATTACGTCACATTTCAGATTACAACATCAAAATGGCAATAAAGGAGATTTCTGATACCGACTATGAAAGTACCTTTTATCAACTTTTTGAAAAGCGCAAACAGGAAGTCTCTCATTTGTCAAAATCTGAACAAAAAAATAAAATCCTCTCCTACCTTTCTTATCGCGGTTGGGAACACCAACGTATTTACAACGCGTTAAATGAAATTTTCTAAAATTGGTATATCAATGAAAACCTAGCATTGCGTCCTGGCATGGGAACCAAGTTAGTCTCAGAATACTCCTGATTGAAAAGGTTGTAAACAGCGGCTTGAAATTGAAACGATTTAAAATTCCAAATTACATTGGCATCCACTACAGTATAGCCTTCTACTTGTGGGCGCTGAGCGTATTTCAATCCTAGAAAGCCTTGAAGCTTAGATGTAATTGTAGATCTGTAGGACGCTGTAAAATGATGCTTTAAGGAGTTAATACTATAGCGAGAAAAGTTTACAGCCACCTCTCTTAAATCATCCGTCAGATAGGTATAGCCCAACTGAAGGTTTTGAGATTTTGTATTCCAAACAAAAGGAAAATTTATTTCGGTTTCAAAACCCCGACTGTCTAAAGTTTGAATGTTGGTGGCCTCCCAGAGTGCTTCTTCCGTAGGTTTGACATAGTCAATCAAATTCTCGGCACGTCGGTCAAAATAAGCTGTATAAAAACGGAAGGAAGGAGCGTTATATCGAATCCCTAATTCTGTTGCCAGTGCTTCTTCTGGTTTTAAATTTTCATTCCCAACTGTGGTCCGATCTGCATAATACAAATCTGTATAGGTAGGGATACGATAGGTATAACCCAAGTTTGCATAGGCATTCCAATGGTTGCTAATCTCATAACCAAGGTCAATGCCAGGATAGGTAAAACCTCCAAAATCTGAATAAAAATTGACTGCAACTCCTGGAGTCAGATTCAATCGTTTGCCCAAACGAAAGTGTTGCTCCAAAAAGAAGGTTGCCAATTGACGCGTACGGTATCCTAAATTATTGCTGGCAATAGAAACCCTGGAAACCTCTACACCAAGGCCTGTGATTCCCCAACTAGAAGTATAGCTGCTGTTTAAAGCAGCACCAAGTTTATGCGTTATATGCCAATTTTCATATACTTCGGGTTGGGCTCTAAGAAACAAGTAATGATCTTGTCCCCTTCGCCAATAAATATTGGGTTTTATAATCCAATTTCCTTTTTGAATTTTAGATTGTAAGGCAATGAGGCTTGCTTCTGTTTCTTCGTATTGATCTTTAGCCTCTGGAGAAGCATAAAAACCATTCGCTCCAAATTTCCTTCCCGAAAAAAAGGCAAGTACTTGTACGGGCAACTTTTTGTTCTCTGCTACACTTGCTTTGATATATGCCGTGTGATTTTTAAAATCAGTATTGTATCGGTATCCATCTGAAGAAATAGTAGAAAAATGGGTGAAAATTCCTCCGTTTTCGTTGCGTTTACTCAGACTTAGGCCTCCTTGTAATTGACTATAAGAACCTGCCCCAATTTGAGCAGTCCCCCCAGTTGTTATTTCTTTTTTGGTTACAATATTTACTGCTCCAGTAAAAGCATTTTGTCCAAAAACACGAGCAGCAGGACCTTTAATGATTTCTATGCGTTCTATCGTTTCTAGTGGAGGAAGAAAATTCAAACTATGGTGACCCGTTTGGGCATCGTCTAATTTGATTCCATCAATAAGAAGTAAGGTTTGATCAAAACTTCCGCCTCGAATATATAAATCTGCCTGTGCTCCAGAGACTCCTCTTCTGCGGATGTCAACTCCAGAAATTTGCTGGAGTGCATCTGCAACGGCTAATGCACCCGTAGCTTTTAATTCTTCAGAAGAAATAATTTGAATCGTTCGCGTGTTCTCTGAAAAGGGAATCTCAATTCTAGACGAAGAAACAACGACTTCTTTGAGGTTGTATTGGGTTGGGATAGAATCCTGTTGGGCATTCAATAAATACACCGATAAAATCGATATTAAAAATAGAGGCTTCATTTGGGTGGGGGCTTAAAAAAAGTTGGATTATGTTTGAGTTCTTACTCGGTCAAAAGAATGACTTTATTACCACTTAGTTCAACCGCACCAGATTGTATATCCAAATAGGTCATATTTCCATCTTGCATAAATTTGGATTGGTGGGCTTCGTTCAGGGAAATGGATCCTTGAATTTTAACTTGTCCTGCCACTAAAGTAGAAACGATAGGTGCGTGGTTATTAAGTATTTGAAAAGAACCAGAGTTACCTGGTACCGTTACACTTTCTACTTCCCCACTAAAAAGAAGGGCTTCAGGAGAAACGATTTCGAGTTCCATGCTTTATACTTCAGCTAACATTTTTTCACCAGCCTCAATGGCTTCATCGATAGTTCCCTTCAAGTTAAAGGCAGCTTCTGGAAGGTGGTCCAATTCACCGTCCATAATCATATTAAACCCTTTGATGGTGTCTTTAATATCCACCAAAACTCCTGGGATTCCAGTAAACTGTTCTGCTACATGGAAAGGTTGAGATAAGAAACGTTGTACACGTCTAGCGCGTGATACAGCTAATTTATCTTCTTCGGAAAGTTCGTCCATACCTAGGATGGCAATAATGTCTTGCAATTCTTTATAGCGTTGTAAGAGCTCTTTTACTTTTTGAGCACACGAATAATGCTCATCACCTAGAATTTCAGGAGTCAAGATACGAGAGGTAGAATCTAAAGGATCTACCGCTGGATATATTCCCAACTCGGCAATTTTTCTTGAAAGTACTGTAGTTGCATCCAAATGGGCAAATGTAGTAGCTGGTGCAGGATCTGTAAGGTCATCAGCAGGAACATAAACCGCCTGAACCGATGTAATCGATCCTTTTTTGGTAGAAGTAATACGCTCTTGCATGGCACCCATTTCTGAAGCTAATGTAGGTTGATATCCCACCGCAGAAGGCATACGTCCTAATAATGCGGATACTTCAGAACCTGCTTGGGTAAATCGGAAAATATTATCTACAAAAAACAATACGTCTTTTCCTTGTCCATCCCCTGCACCATCCCGAAAATATTCTGCAATAGTCAGTCCTGAAAGTGCTACACGAGCACGAGCTCCTGGAGGTTCGTTCATCTGGCCAAAAACAAAAGTGGCCTTAGAATCTTTCATGGCCTTTTTATCCACTTTTTTGAGGTCCCATCCGCCTTCTTCCATGGAGTGCATAAAGTCATCTCCGTACTTGATAATTCCAGACTCTAGCATTTCACGAAGTAAGTCATTCCCTTCTCGGGTACGTTCTCCTACTCCTGCAAATACTGAAAGTCCTCCGTGCCCTTTGGCAATGTTATTAATTAGTTCTTGAATCAAAACTGTTTTTCCTACACCAGCACCACCGAAGAGTCCAATTTTTCCTCCTTTTGCGTAAGGCTCAATAAGATCAATGACTTTAATTCCCGTAAATAGTACTTCAGTAGAAGTAGAAAGATCTTCAAAGGCAGGTGCATCACGGTGAATAGGGAGACCGTTTTCATTGTCCTTAGGAAGGTTTTCCATTCCATCAATTGCATCTCCAATCACATTAAACAAGCGTCCATATATTTCATCGCCTATAGGCATTTGTATCGGACTGCCAAGGGTAATGGCTTCTGTTCCTCGGCTTAAACCATCTGTAGAGTCCATAGAGACCGTTCTTACTGTTTCTTCGCCAATATGGGACTGAACCTCTAGGATAAGTTTAGAACCATCCTTTTTACTGATTTCTAAAGCGTCGTAAATTTTGGGAAGTGGATTGTTTTCACCACTAAATTCTACGTCTACAACCGGGCCGATAATCTGAGAAACTTTACCTGTACTTTGAGCCATTTTAATCTACTTAATATTAGTTTTTTAGGTCGAAATTATGAGATGCAAATATATGGGGTTCCTATCAAAAATCCGATACTTAACTCTTTTTTATTATAATTTTTTAACTCTAACAATCCTTTGGGTTTCAATAAAAAAAGGGGCTTGTAAGCCCCTTTTATTTCGGTATTTTTCAAATATTAAAACCCGTAACGCAATCCGATGTAATAGGTTGATCCAACGAGACCCGCTCCAGGAGCAGCATAATATTCGTCTCCAAATAAATTTGTCCCACCAATTTTAATATTAAAATCTTTTATGGTAAGGTTTATTTGCGCGTCCACTAGATTTCTGTCTGGAACAATTCCGTCAAAATAACTGCTCTCCCAGAGGAAAGATTCCAAATATTTATAATTCAATCCAAACCCAAAGTTTTTGAATAGGTTGTTATTGGAAAGAGAAACTTTGAATGTATTCTCAGGTGTATTAAATCCCGTTTCAAAATCTGGGTATGCTGTTTGATCAAAGTCTATCGTGGCGTTGGTATAACTTATCCCAAAATTAAAATCATCAAAAGTGGTGTCCAATCCGATATTAAATCCAGAAGATTTTACATCAGCATCGGTATTGGAGTCAATCGCAACAACAGTAAATTGCCCCTGCGTTAAAGCTATAACACTTGCAGGGATGTCTACTCCAACAGGAGAAAATGCAGCAGGAATTATTTGTGTCCCAGCGACATCACCAACATGTGGAGTGGCTACAGTTTGACTTGCAATAAAGTTGTCATAATCATTTAAATAATAGCTCGCGTCTATATAGATTTTCCCGATTTTTCCTCGATATCCCACTTCATATGCAACCACTTTTTCAGGTTGTACAGGATTTACTTCTGCTTTTTTAAGGAGAAGGGGGTTTTGGGTTGCAGAGAACTGCAGTACTGAGCTTAATGAATAGGAGTTGGACAAGATGTTATTTCCTGTCAGTGTTTCAAAAATATCCACTCCCAGTTGATTGAACAAACCTACTGCTTGAGCTCCTAATGCAGCTGAAGTTCCTCTGCTTGTAGTCTCATATCGGTCGAAATTGTCTGGTGCAGAACCCAATAAAATCGCAACAGGAGTCTCTAAACCAATGTACTGATCTTGGTTTGTAGGGTATCTAAATCCAGTTTGATACGACAATCTAAAATTATGCTCTTTCGCTTTGTCTGGACTTATCACTAAAGAAAGTCTAGGGGAGAAATTGGCATCAAAATTTTGTGCTCCATCATAACGAAGAGATCCTGTGAATTTAATTTGATCTGACACTTGTGTTTGCAATTGTGTGTACAATCCATATTCGTAAACACTGATCGGTCCGTTCTTATCCGTAAAAATAGTCCCATTAGAATTCAAACTGTAATTTCTATAAGATCCTCCTACTTGTAGTTCTCCCAATTTTCCAAGATCCCCAAAATTGTAATTGGCATCTACATGGGTCAAGCTTGTTTTGTCTTTAAATTGAGATCCATTGTACAATGGAGTTTGAGTGATGTTGTCATATAGTTGTTGAAACTCTGGTGTACCCACTTGTGCTAGAGTTGCATTGGCAGCAGTCCTTGCCGCACTGTGACTTGCGTTTCCAGTCAGTGCAGATTGGATGTAAGCACCTGCGTAGGTGGTAAACCACTCTTGTCCTTGTGAGATGTTTATGAATTGTCCTGTATAGACAGCATCATAAGTATCTCCTGTATCTTCAACAGTAGTATATCCTCTGACGAAGAAATTATCTCCTCTCAATTCTAGTTTGTGCTGTTGTATTCCAAAATTCTTCAAAATGTATCGACTTGCCCCTTGGTAAATTGTATTTCCAGATGCAATCTTTGAGGTCCAAGACAATTCCACATCATCAGAAATTTTATAATATAAAGAAGCATCAAGCTTTGTATTGGAGGCATCGTAATTCCAAAGATCTTTTTCTGCATATCCATCCATTCCGACTGTAGTTGATACAGAGGGAATTGCTTGTGCAATTTGACCATCAATAGCTGAGTCGGGAACTAATGCAGCACTGGGAAGTCCTATAGCAGCTGCAATTCCTTGCGCTACTAAACCTCTAACTTGAGGAGTAGCAAGTGCAATTTCTTGAAAATTTAAATTTTGTGTAATCTCATCCCCATAACGTGACAGTGCATTAAAAGCTGTCTCATTACCTGTTCGGGAAACCACTCTGTCAGGATTTCCAGGTCCTGCATCGACATACATTCGGTCATCCGTTTGAGCCCAATCCTTTCCTTCATAGTGAGAGAAATTGAACTTCACCGCAAACTTCTCGCTGAGTTTGAACGCGGCTCTTACACCCACATCATAATACGTATTGTCTCCATTGTTGGATGAAGAAGTGATTCCAGACTTTACATAGGCACTGATTCCTTCATTATCAAATGGACTCTTACTAGTCATCAATAAAATCCCGTTAAAAGCATTAGCTCCGTACAAGGCAGATGAAGCTCCAGGTAGTAATTCTACAGAAGCAACATCCAATTGATTTAAACCAATCAAATTTCCAATAGGAAATTGAATCCCAGGAGCTGCACTGTCCATACCGTCCACTAATTGAAGAAAACGCTCATTGGAAAAGGAAGCGAAACCTCTTGTGTTTACGATAGGAAGTGTAATTGAAGAGTACAATACATCTACTCCTTTTAAATTTTCTACTGAAGAGTAAAAATCAGAAGATGTTGAATATTTTATATCGCTTAAGCCTAATCGTTCAATGGAAACGGGAGATTCAGCAATTCGTTCAGGTCTTCTAGATGCAGCTATAACTATTTCATCTAGAGCTTCACCCGCTTCTAATGAGATGGTAATGTTTTGATCGGAGCTTGAAACCTCAACCACTTTTTCACTAAAACCAATTGAACTTACTTCAATTGAAAATGGTTTGTTTTGCTCTGTCTTCAGGTTGAAGTTACCATCAAAATCTGTAGCTGTCCCAATACTTGTCCCTTGGATAATAATGTTGGCACCAGGAATAGCTTCACCTGTTTCTGCGTCAACTACAGTTCCTGAGATTGACGTTTGTGCTAAGACTACATTTGCCGCTAGTAAAAGCAAGGCAAAAAGTCCTGTTTTTAATACATTCTTTGTTTTCATATTTTTTATTTTCATTGGTTTGGAACAAAGCGAGTTAGAAGTTCCGATAAGAAGTATGGGGGGGAAGTCTTATTATTTGTTCTCTAAAAGTAATATAATTTTTGGCTATATATATAGATTTTTACCAATTGTTCATTGCAAAAATCTTGTTGAACCTACAATTTCACTCCTGAAGCTTCTTCAAAAAGAGCACAATTTTAAAAAAAATTGGTAGGTTTACTCCAATTGAAAATTAAAATCAAAACAGTTTATTCCTCTTTGTGAAAAGTATCGTTTACTTTACGCTTAAATATCTATTGAGATATTACAATCACATTTATTTTAGAAATGTATCGGTTTACGGATACGAAAATATTCCTAAAGAGGGAGGTGTTTTATTTTCACCCAATCATCAAGGTGCATTTTTAGATCCTTTAATTATTGGCTCTATGACCCCAAAAAAAATCACATCCCTCACTCGAAGCGATGTATTTGGTGGGCCACTTCAATGGTTTTTGGATGCCTTTCAAATGCTTCCAGTATATCGTATCAGAAACGGATTTAGCAATTTGAAAAAAAATGATGCCATTTTTGAACAATGCTATGAAATACTGGGATCTGGAAAATTTTTAATGATGTTTTCAGAAGGTGGACACCACGATGAATATTACCTGAAAAGACTTTCAAAAGGAAGTAGTAGGTTAGCGTTTCAAGCCCAGCTCAAAAACCCGACTAAAAAAATATACCTCATGCCGGTGGGGATTAATTATGGACATCACAAGCAGCCTCGGTGTACCTTACACCTAGTGTATGGAAATCCTTTGCTTGTTTCACAATTCATAAGCAAAACAAAAACTGAAGCGGAAAATATCAATATCCTTCGTCTTGAACTTCAAAATAGAATGCGAGACTGTATTTGGCTTCCAGAAAATACCGATACCTATCCGCTACAAAAAGAACGGATCAATAGACTGACTACCACTTTGGAATTTGAACCGTTAAAAAACAGTTTATCCCATAATTTTGAGCAACTCCCTAAAAGAAGAAAGTTGAGTATTAAAAGACGGGTGTTGGCTCATTTATTGGGCATCCCCAACCTTATTCCACTCTGGATTACCAGGTTCATTATCGGAAAATTTGAGGATGTTGTTTTTGTTAGCTCTATGAAATACGCTATGGGCGTCTTTTTCTTTCCCCTTTGGTGGTTAGTAACCGCTATTCCAATTGCTTATGGGTTTGGAAACCTTGCAATGACTTATTATTTGGTTGTCTGTATCTTCTCATTATTTTTAAGACAACGTATTTTACTATCATAAATCTATATTTAATAGATTTTAACAATAATAATGTGAAAATTAAAGGTTTTATTTAAAATTATCTATCATTAGTTATTGTTAATCTTATTATAAAATGTTTTGCTATAATAATTTCTTATTGTTTTGAGGTTGCATAAAGATTGTTAACTTGGCACTATGAAGGATGTAATCATTATTGGCGCAGGACCCATAGGCCTTGCTTGTGGTATTGAAGCTCAAAAAAAGGGACTAGATTATATGATTTTTGACAAGGGTACTTTGGTCAACTCACTCTACCGCTATCCTTTAAACATGACTTTTTTCTCAACTTCTGACAAGTTGGAGATAGGCGAGGTTCCTTTTATTTCCCACAATGCCAAACCCACTCGAGCAGAAGCGTTAGAATATTACCGAAGGGTTGCATCCCACTGGAAGCTTCATCTGAATCTTTACGAATCGATCGATACAATTGAAAAAGTTGATGGTTGTTTCAATATCAAAACCTCCAAAGGAGAATACACCGCACGTTCTCTGGTAATTGCTACTGGGTTTTACGATCGTCCATTTATGTTAGAAGTCCCAGGAGAAGAACTCCCTAAAGTAAAACATTATTATTCAGAACCTCATCCCTATTACGGAATGGATTTGGTTGTTGTGGGTGCCGCCAACTCTGCTGTGGACGTCGCATTGGAAACATACAGAAAAGGGGCGAAAAGTGTAACTATGATTATTCGTGAAAAGGAAATTGGATCGAATGTCAAGTATTGGGCACGTCCGGATATTCTCAATCGTATCGAAGAAGGAAGTATTAAAGCCTACTTTGAAGCCACACTAACTGCGATAGAAGAACGCTTTGTGCACTTTAGCAATCCCACAGGAACACACAAATTGGCGAACGATTTTGTCTTGGCAATGACAGGTTATGAGCCTAATTTTGAAATGCTGGAGCAGGTGGGTGTTACATTTCAAAGGGATGCCTTCAAAACTCCAAAATACAATCCCGAAACCATGGAGTCTGACGCTGTAAATGTATTTTTGGCAGGGGTCGTATGCGGTGGCTACAAAACCAATAAATGGTTTATCGAAAACTCAAGAGAGCACGCAGCAATCATCATGAATTCTATTGCTTCCAAATACTGTTAATTCATCTAAATGGGTAAAGTTTTGACATCCTTCGTCAAATCCTAATTTGTGCTATTCGTAGGAAGAAAAAATAATTTGAAGCTTAACTCTTTTATCCTCTAGGGTGCTGTCAGGATGAGAGCCCACCAACACGGTGCCCAACGGATTGAGTGTTGCTGCAAGAGGATATTGAAACGTATCCGTAGCTTCTTCACTTGCCTTTATGACAGCCGTGTTTTCGATATTGGCTGTGACCACAAGGCCTAAGTCGTAATTAATAGAGTCATTCCTTATAATATTGGATACGTGATTTGTAAGATTAAACTTGTAGCGGTAGGGCTTCCCCTGGTCGTCTAACTCCAAAATTCCTCCAAAACTCTGTTTGCTTGCATTCGTTCCAAAGTTCGATACAGAATCGTCATTCAAATAATCACTAAGGGGCGCTCCAGAGTCATTGTTGAATAAATAAAGTCGCTGAGCTAATAGATCTTCTGAAGTACTGGTTTCAGGATCTATATAAAACATAAGGCTGGCTTCATTTAAGAGTAGCGTTTCGTTTCGGATTCCTTCAAGTAATTCGTTAGAGTCTGGATTTTCATCAGAAAAAAGTCTTATTTTCCCATGCAATCTACTGCTTTGAACAAAAAGTTTGTCCGAAGGCTCGTTGTTTTTTGAAGCTTCTATTCTTTGTGCAATAGCGGTGTCAAAAGCAACATTTTTCAATATTGTTGTACGATTTCCTGCCAGATTCATTACGAATAGCCTTTCTGCTTTTTCCTGGGTTTCATCTGTTGTCGATTGCGAATTAATTACATCATGCTCATACAAAACTTTTATTTCGGCGTTTTGAACATCCAAAAGCATATACAAATCATCCGAAAAATTTTCTGCTCTAATGATTATTCCTCGCATTGCTTTATAAAAGGCGTTATTTCCAGATAACACATCGGCACCTTCTAAGTCAATCAAGCGTTCTTGAAAAAAATTGGTATCGAGAGGAATTCGAAGACGTGGAGTCAATCTCGTTTCTATTTGAGTAGTTTCGTCAACATCTGGAGTTTCTGGATCGTCCTCTTTATAATTGAATCGAATTTCATCAAAATTCAATGAAAAAGTATCATCAAATAACGTTGCTCCCACAAAACCTTCCTCGTAATAGTCTCGATTGGAATAATAGGTTTGTGCTGAGGTAAAATTGCTGTCAGGGTCTAAATCATTGAGGAAATAGGTCAGTTCATGAACCTGAAGGTTGAACTGAGCCTCTCGATTTCCATAAATCGAATCGATCTGATACACCTTGTTTTCACTATCATAACCCTCATTGTCATTATCTTCATGATCCAAAATACCATCTCCGTCACTATCAGAACTCAAGGGGTTTAGGCCAGATTGAAATTCTACGATGTCTGTCAGTTCATCACCATCCGAGTTACTTTCTGGATTATTTGGATCCGCATCTAGGGAGTCAATTACTCCATCATTATCGGTGTCATTAGTATTAGAAAAAAAGGGGATTTCTAGAAAAACCTCTTTTACTGTCTCATTTTCTTGATCTGATTCATCTTCAGAAGATTGCATTAAATTTCCAAAAATTGGATCTAAACCAATGGATAACTGAGCAGCAAAACTTGCTTCTGCTTTTCCAAAAACAGGGTGTTCGATTTTTCCTAGTTGAAGGAGTGGCTGAACATTGGATTGCACTCGATCAAGACTTTTTTGATAAGTAAATACAGGGATGGTTTTTGTTTCTGTCTCCAACGCTTGATCGGATAACAACTCTTCTCCTACGGGATAAAAGTCTTGATTACAAGACAGTAACACAAAAAAAGCGTGAAGACACACAAAAAAGGGGATAGAATACCGTTTCACAAGTTGAACTGTTAAATTTTATTGGTATAAAAATCGATAAGGGTTTCCTGCTCCTTGGCAGCTGAATATTCTAACTGTGGTTTATCACTCTGTTTAATTTGATTTTTTACCTCTTCAGGAAGGTTTTCTGATGCTTGGATAAGACCGTCACTATGAGTGACAGCAAGTTGGGTAAGCGCCTCAAAAGATGTGTTTTTAAGACCCTCTATTTTTTCTTCATCAATTTTATCAAATGCCACTTTATCGTAAATTTTCTTTGATAAGCCCCCTTTCAAATCGGACTCATAAATTGAACTTACAATTTTACTCTGTGTAAAAAGAGGCTCATCTGCATAATAGGATTTCAAATACAACGGGAAAAGTGAAGTAAACCAACCGTGAAGATGAATGATGTCTGGAGACCAATTTAATTTTTTAACTGTCTCCACTACCCCTTTTGTGAAAAAAATCATCCGTTCATCATTATCCTTAAATAAGTTCCCTTTTGCATCATGAAGTACAGCACGTCTTTTAAAGTACTCTTCGTTGTCAATAAAATAAACCTGCATACGTTCTTTTGGAATGGAAGCTACTTTAATGATCAAGGGCATGTCCATATCGTTAATCACAAGATTCATCCCTGAGAGGCGAATAACTTCGTGCAATTGATGTCTCCTTTCATTGATCAGACCATAGCGGGGCATAAAAATACGCGTTTGCCCACCGTGTTCATTGATGGTTTTTGGAGTTTGAAATGAATTTATGGCTTGTTCCGTTTGGGGTAGATAGGGCACCACCTCAGAAGAAATAATTAATACTTTCTTGTCTTTCATATTCGAATTTTCCTGTGGGAAAAGTCTTGCAAAAATACAAAATTAATAGACATATACTCAAAAACTGACTACTTTAGCCACGTTAATAATTTGCTAAATGTTAGTATTTAAAACCGCCCACCATCTTCGGTCTCGTTTTAAGTCGAATCTTCAAACTATTGGACTCGTGCCCACAATGGGCGCATTGCACAAGGGACACCTTTCTTTGGTAAAGAAAGCTTGTGAAGAAAATGACAAAGTGGTGGTGAGTATTTATGTGAACCCAACGCAGTTTAACGAAGTGTCAGACCTCAAAAAATATCCTTCAAACTTAGAAAAAGACCTTAAACTACTGCAGTCCTTCTCAAATCAAGTTGTCCTCTATACTCCAGATCACAAAGACTTATATCCCGACGGGATACAAAGCAAAACCTACGACTTTGGAACTATTGCTGCTCATATGGAAGGGGAATACCGCGTCGGACACTTTGAAGGGGTTGCCACAGTAGTTGAAGCTCTTTTTAGAAAAATACAACCGCAAAAGGCTTATTTTGGTGAAAAAGATTTTCAACAATTACAAATTATTAAAGCCTTAAATGCGCAAAAAAAACTTGGTGTAACCATCGTTCCATGTCCTATTGTAAGAGAAAAAGACGGTCTCGCTATGAGTTCCCGAAATCGTTTATTGACCCAAAGTCAGAGACAAGCAGCTGCTCAAATTTATACGGTCTTAGATGAACTCAAAAAAAGGAAACTAGGAAAAGAGGTGCACGCCATGAAGGATTTTTTCATAAAAGAACTTTCGCGAGAAAAGGAATTAAAAGTAGAATACTTTTTTGTCGCATCGACCAATGATTTGGTTCCTGTTACTACCATACAGGAGGGTTTTATCTATCGTATTTTTACGGCTGTTTTTGCAGGAAAAACAAGGCTTATTGATACAGTAGAATTGGGTAGAATATGATACCTTTGAACCATGACAATTGAAGTGTTAAAATCGAAGATACACCGGGTTACGGTCACCCATTCTGAGTTGAATTATATTGGTAGTATTACTATAGACAAAAAATTGATCAAAGCTGCCAATCTAATTGTGGGTGAAAAAGTGCAAATCGTCAATATAAACAATGGCGAGCGCCTTGAAACTTATGTCATTGAAGGTGAGGAAGGTAGCGGAGAGGTTACACTCAATGGTCCTGCGGCTCGAAAAGCTCAAAAAGGAGACCTAATTATCATCATCAGTTATGCCCATATGAAAGTTGAAAAAGCCAAGTCTTTTAAGCCTACACTTATTTTTCCGGATGAAATAACAAACCAACTTTCCTAAACTTTTGAAAAAACTAACCTCTTTTTTAAAAGTTATTATCCCACTAGGAGTGGGACTCTTTTTTATTTTTTTAACTTTTAACAGCACCTCTTCCGAGGAGCGCGAGTTGATTTATAGTTACATCACCTCTGCGGATTATCGCTTTGTGCTTCTCTCTGTTTTTTTTGGAATCATGAGCCACCTTTCCAGAGCTTATCGCTGGAAATTTTTACTTGCCCCAATGGGGTATAATCCTCGATTTATCAATTCAATACTGGCGGTTCTTATTGCTTATATTGCAAATTTAGGAATTCCAAGATCTGGAGAAATTTTAAGAGCAACTACTTTAAGTAGCTACGAAAAAATCCCTTTTGAAAAATTATTTGGCTCTATCATCGCTGAACGTTTGATAGATCTGATCGTATTACTCAGTTTTGTTTTTTTGGCACTGAGCCTTCAATATGATCTCATCTGGGAATTTCTACAAGAAAGACAAGTTTCACCAACCTGGCTACTCGTTGGATTTTTGGTCTTGGTCCTATTCTTTTTTTGTCTTCGATTTCTTTTTAAACAATATAACTCTCCTTTCATTTCAAAGATTAAAACATTTTTAAAAGGATTGGCTGAAGGTATTCTGAGTATCAAATCCATGCCCAAAAAAGGTGCTTTCATTGCCCACACTTTGTTTATTTGGGTCATGTATATAGCGATGTTTTATGTGATCAAATGGACCGTTCCAGAAACCTCAAGTCTCGGACTAAGTGAGATGCTTCCGGCTTTTGTGATTGGGGGTCTTACCATTTCTGCTACCAATGGAGGAATCGGAATTTATCCTTTTTCTGTAGGGCTAATGCTCTCCACCTATGGTATTTCTAACGAATCAGGGGTAGCTTTTGGATGGATAATGTGGACTGCTCAGACACTCATGATACTCGTTTTTGGTAGCCTTTCTTTTTTTGTACTACCTTTAGTTAACCGTAAAAAATAATCTTCAATTCGATTCATGGCCAAAGTAAAAAAAGCCTTTTTTTGTCAACACTGTGGAACCCAACATACCCAGTGGCAAGGGCAATGCAAAGGCTGTAAAGAATGGAATACACTTGTGGAAGAACTTATCTCCAAAGAACCCTCCAAAGAATGGGAATCTACTTCGACAAACCAAACGGCGCTTCCCGTTCGCATGGATGCCATAGACGTTAGTGCTGTACCACGTACCAGTACTGGTGATGATGAGTTGGATCGCGTTTTAGGGGGTGGCTTGGTAGCAGGGGCTGTTATTCTTCTTGGAGGAGAACCAGGTATTGGAAAGTCAACCTTATTGCTTCAACTGGCACTTCAGCTTAATAAAAAGGTGCTTTACGTTTCTGGTGAAGAAAGTCAACAACAAATTAAATTGCGTGCCACAAGAATGGGTCTTGCAGAAGACCGTTGCTATGTTCTAAGTGAAACCGAAACACAAAGAATTTTCCTCCAAGTTCAAAAATTAGCGCCTCAACTTCTTATAATAGACTCCATTCAGACCTTACACAGTAGCCACATTGATAGTGGTGCGGGAAGTGTTTCCCAAATACGCACTACAGCAGCAGAGCTAATTCACTATGCTAAAAGCAGCAATGTACCCGTGATTTTGGTAGGTCATATTACCAAAGACGGTGCTATCGCAGGACCAAAAATTTTGGAACATATGGTCGACACGGTACTTCAATTTGAAGGTGATCGAAATCACATCTACAGAATCCTTAGAGCCCAAAAAAATCGTTTTGGAGCCACTTCTGAAATTGGGATTTATGAAATGATCACACAGGGATTACGACCGGTAGTCAATCCCAGCGAGGTCTTGATTTCTGAAAAAGATGGCCCTTTAAGTGGACATGCCATTGCAGCAACCATAGAGGGCATTCGGCCGCTTCTGATCGAAGTGCAAGCGCTGGTCAGCACCGCAGTCTATGGAACACCTCAACGAAGTAGTACTGGGTTCAATTCCAAACGTCTCAATATGCTCCTAGCAGTTTTAGAAAAAAGAGCCGGTTTTGCTCTTGGAACTAAAGATGTCTTTATCAATATCACAGGGGGTCTTCGTATCGAAGATCCTGCTTTAGATTTAGCTGTCATTGCAGCAATCTTATCAAGTTATCACGACATCCCCATTGCTCAAAACATTTGTTTTGCTGCAGAAATTGGTCTGTCTGGTGAAATTCGGCCGATTGCAAAAGTAGAGCAACGCATACAAGAAGCAGAAAAATTGGGATTTGAAAGTATCGCAATTTCAAAATATTCTAAAACAGGAGCGCTCCAAAACCACCTCCACATTCAGCAATTATCTAAAGTAGAAAGCCTCGTTGATTTTCTTTTCTAAATCCTTTTTTACAAAAAAAGAAAGTATCTTCGATTGTTACAAAAAGTAAACTCTTATGAAAGATGTCATCTCCCAATTTCTCGCAGAAGTCAATGCTAGAAATCAAAACGAACCTGAGTTCATGCAAGCCGTTACCGAAGTTGCTGAGACAGTAATTCCCTACATAGTACAACACGATATTTATTATGGTCAAAATATTTTAATGCGGATTGCAGAACCTGAACGGGTGGTTTCTTTTCGTGTGGCTTGGATAGACGATAACGAAGAAATACAGGTAAATCGCGGATACCGAATTGAGATGAACTCCGCTATAGGTCCTTACAAAGGAGGATTGCGATTTCATCCTAGTGTAAACCTCAGCATATTGAAGTTTTTAGCTTTTGAACAAACCTTTAAAAACAGTCTAACCACGCTTCCCATGGGTGGAGGAAAAGGAGGTTCAGACTTCGATCCTAAGGGCAAATCAGACACCGAAATCATGCGTTTTTGTCAAAGTTTTATGACAGAATTGTTTCGTCACATTGGCCCTAATAGAGATATTCCTGCTGGAGACATTGGGGTAGGGAGCCGAGAGATAGGTTATCTTTTTGGGCAATACAAACGTCTTAAAAATGAATTTACCGGAGTCTTGACTGGAAAAGGAGTCAGTTGGGGGGGCTCTTTAATTCGTCCAGAGGCCACAGGATATGGTGTTGTGTATTTCACTCAAGAGATGTTACTTCATCAGGAGGATGACTTGGAAGGCAAAAAAGTAGTGATTTCTGGATCGGGAAATGTAGCTCAATACGCTGCAGAAAAATGTCTCGATTTGGGGGCACAGGTATACACTCTATCGGATTCCTCAGGCTATATTTATGACCCTGATGGAATTGATCGCGAAAAATTAAACTTCATAATGAACCTCAAAAATGTAAAAAGAGGGCGAATTAGTGAGTATATAAAGACCTATACTAAAGCTTCATTCCACAAAGGGAAAACTCCCTGGGAGGTCCCTTGTGAGATTGCACTACCTTGTGCTACGCAAAACGAATTGGGGGAATCTGATGCAAAAGCTTTAGTGAAAAATGGTTGTCTCTGTGTAGGAGAAGGAGCTAATATGCCGAGTACACCAGAGGCCATAGAAGTATTTGCTACACACAAGGTGTTGTTTGCCCCTGGAAAAGCATCAAATGCAGGTGGGGTTGCTGTCTCTGGGCTTGAAATGGCGCAAAATTCATTGCGCTACAGCTGGACTCGTGAGGAAGTGGACCAACGTTTGCAAGCCATCATGAAAGACATCCACCAGTCCTGTGTCAAGTACGGTAAAGAGAATGAACACATCAACTATGTCAAAGGAGCAAATATTGCTGGGTTTGTCAAAGTAGCCGATGCAATGCTCGCTCAGGGAGTCGTCTAAGTCTTGGTTTCAGAAAGTGATCATACCGTTCAGGCCGTTGCTTTGAGGGTCATCAAATATGGAGAGGCCAGCCTAATCGCAAATTGCTATACACTTCAGTACGGTTTGCAATCGTATATGCTCAAAGGAATTTTATCCAGTAAAGGCAAAAAAAAAATCTCCAAATCCTTGTTTGAACCACTTACTCTTTTGGAAATTCAAGCTTCAAAAAATTCCGAAAATCGCTTGGGATATATCAAAGAAGCCAAACTTGCACATCCTTTCCATACCATCCCCTATGATATAAATAAAAAGGCTTTGCTCTTTTTTATGGCAGAAGTACTGTATCAAGTTGTACGCGAAGATCAAGAACCCCATCCCGCTTTATTTGAATTCATTAAGGAAAAACTTCTTTGGCTAGACCATAAAAATACCATAGGGTTATTTCACATAAAAATGATGTTGGATCTCACTCAATTTATAGGTTTTTCTCCCAATCTCACACACCCTGAAGCACCCTTCTTTGATTTAGAGTCAGGCTGTATGACCTTTGAAAAACCTCGAAATTCATTTATTGAAGCACCATTAAAAAATACCTGGATTAAACTTTTGGGCATAGATTTTGATAGAATAGGAGAGGTCTTTGTTTCGAAGCAAGATAAAACCGCACTTTTAAAATACGTAATTGCCTATTTCGAATTACATTTACAACAGTTTAAAGTACCAAAATCTACAGAAGTATTAAATGAGATATTTAAAACTCCTTAGTTCATTTATTATTCTTTTTTTCTCCATTTGGGCGAAGGGTCAAGAGATAGTTATTATCGATGGCGTGTCGCGATTTCCATTGGAAGGTGTTGCCTTGTTCAATGAGTCCAAAACCACAGCGACCCTCTCTAATGAAGATGGAATTGCAAACCTTTCTATTTTTAAGGAAGGAGAAACTGTATATGTTCAATACTATGGATTTGAGAATCGTAGCTTTACCGTTGAAGCCAACCAAGCGAACGATCGTTTTCAATTTATTTTACAGCCCAAAGACCAAACCTTAGATGAAATCGTACTCTCTGTAGCCCGAAATGCTACAACGCGAAAACAGATTGCAGAAAAAGTCAGCATCATCAGCTCCAAAGCTATTCTGACTCAACGCCCTGCCTCTGGAGCTGATCTTGTGAGTCTCAGTCCTGGAGTCCGTGTTCAAAAATCACAAGGAGGAGGAGGAAGTCCTGTATTGAGAGGATTTGAAGCCAATCGATTGCTTTTGGTGATAGATGGAGTACGAATGAATAATGCCATTTACCGAAGTGGTCATCTTCAAAATGCCATCACCATTCACCCCAACATGATAGACCGCGTTGAAGTTATTTTTGGATCTTCATCCGTTGGGTATGGATCCGATGCTTTGGGTGGAGTGATTCATTACTATACTCGAAATCCATTAATCAACAGTGAGGATCAAATTAAAACTCAATTTTCAAGTGATTTTTCTTCGGCGAGCAATGCCTCAATTAATTCTATCTCGACCGAACTGAGCTTTAAAAAATGGGCAAGTCTGACAAGTATCAGTCATTCCAATTTTGGAGATATCCGAATGGGCAATAACCGTAGGCACGGGTACGAGGAATGGGGACTGACGCCCTTTTATTCTGAGAACAACAGAACAACTTTCAGTCCAACCCCTCTTGAAAATGAGAATCCCTTAATTCAAAAAAATACAGGCTACGATCAAATTGATGTAATGCAAAAATTTCTAGTGCAACTCCCTGGTCAAAATCAATTTGTTTTAAATCTTCAATATTCCAATTCATCTGACATTTCCCGTTATGATAAATTGGTTGAACAACGCAATGGCTCACTGCGTTATGCAGAATGGTATTACGGACCGCAAAAGCGTTTTTTATTGTCTCCACAATTGAAACTTTTTCCAGAAAAAAAATTCTTGAATTCTGGAAAAATTACCTTCGCATTCCAAAAACTTGAAGAATCTCGTAACAATAGACTTTTCAATAGCTTGACTCGAAATTTCCAAAGAGAAAAGGTAAATGCACTTAGCCTCAACGGTGATTTTGAATTTCAGTACAAGGAAAAACATTCCTTTTCCTACGGGGTTGAGGGAGTATTTAATGATATCAGTTCCTATGCTCACAAGCATGATCTCGTTTTACAACAAAACCAAATTGTAGATTTCAGTCCTAACCTACCCATACCCACCCGCTACCCGAGTAGTGGAAGTTCCTATGGTAGTTATGCGGTTTATTTAAACTGGATTTGGGATCTAAACTCAAGTTTAACTCTTAATGCAGGACTGCGTCTTACAAGCACTCATCTGAGAGGAAAGTGGAATAAAAGCTATAATGTAAATACGTTACTCTCCAGTGTTCGTCTGGATGCCGAAGCGCTCACAGAAACCCTAGCATTAACCTATCGCCCCAGTACTAAAACGCAATGGAACGCCATACTTTCTAACGGATTTAGAAATCCCAATATTGACGATGTAGGCAAAATACGGGAGAATAAAGGAACCTTGATTGTCCCTAATCCATCACTTTTCCCTGAATATGCCTATAACTTTGAATTGGGCCTCACAAAATACTTGAAACAACCCAAAAATTATTTTTCATTGAGAGGATTTTCCACTTTGATTTCAAGACATATTGGTCGCGATCGTTATACAATCTTTGCAGATGAATCCACAGCAGACCTAAATACCATCCTATACAACAAACAAGAGCTTACAACCTATGCCAACAATAACTTGGGCAATCGCTATATTTTTGGTGCTTCTTTCGATGGGAATCTTTCTTTTTCAGACAAATTATCCTTGCGGGGCGACCTCAATATAATTGAAGCTGCAAAAAGCAAAAAATACGGGCCTCTGCCTTCCATTTCACCTCTATTTGGCAACCTGCTATTAACCTACCAAAAAGAGGTTTGGTTTGCCAGCTTAAGATACCAATTTAACGGAAGCAAATCCCCCGATGATTATAGCGAAGGAGGAGAAGACGGCTTGGATGAAACCCCCTTAATTTCAGAATTTCCCGAGTTGTATGCTGGGACTCCCGCATGGACAGAATTGTCTTTTCTCACCCAATATCAATGGAATGAGAAAATTTACCTTACAATGGGTATGGACAACATTTTTGATGTCCATTATCGGTCTTTTGCCTCTGGCATTTCAGCTCCAGGGAGAAACTTTAAACTGGGCTTAAACGTCCAATTCTAGAATCCCTGTGTGGAATCGTACTATCCTATCTTAAAAGCACTGTACATTTTTAACTGAAATTAATTACTTTCGCACTTGATTTACAAAGTACTATAAAACTCTTGTTTTGGAGTTTAAAGGTGCTTAAAAACAGTTTATAAGACGTGAAATTTACAGAATACAAAGGACTCGATTTACCCAAAATAGCAACTGAAATTCTTGCTAGATGGAAGCAAAATGACACGTTTGCTAAAAGTATCTCAGAAAGAGTCGGTAAACCTTCTTTTGTGTTTTATGAAGGACCACCCTCTGCCAACGGAATGCCTGGTATTCACCACGTAATGGCACGAACTATTAAAGATCTCTTTTGTCGATATAAAACACAAAAAGGATATCAAGTCCACCGAAAAGCAGGTTGGGATACACACGGACTTCCCATTGAATTAGGGGTAGAAAAAGAATTGGGAATCACCAAAGATGCGATTGGGAAAAGCATTTCTATAGAAGACTACAATGCCGCTTGTAAAAAAGCCGTAATGCGCTACACCGATGTTTGGAATAAACTCACAGATCGCATTGGATACTGGGTAGATATGGAAGATCCATATGTCACCTACACTTCCAAGTATATGGAAAGTGTTTGGTGGTTATTAAAGCAAATCCACGAAAAGGGACTGCTTTATAAAGGGTATACCATTCAGCCGTATTCTCCTATGGCTGGAACCGGTTTAAGCTCTCATGAACTGAACCAACCGGGAACGTATCAGGATGTAACTGATACCACAATTACTGCACAATTTAAAACCCTTCCTGAAAGCCTTCCTCCCCACTTACACGGCACTTTACCCTTATATCTCCTGGCGTGGACCACCACACCATGGACCTTGCCATCCAATACAGCATTGACTGTAGGAAAAAACATAGATTACGTTGTTGTTAAAACATTTAATCAATACACTTATGAACCCATTCGCGTAGTATTGGCAAAGGAGCTTTTCCAAAAACAATTCGGAAAAAGCTATGTAGCATCTGAAAATTTGGACTCGTATCAAGAAGGGGATAAAAAAATCCCATACCTGATAGAAGCTGAGCTCAAAGGTTCTGAATTGTTAGAGATCCGATACGAACAGCTCTGGTCAGAAGCACCACTGCCTTTAGAAAATGCAGAAAATGCCTTCCGAGTGATCGCTGGAGATTTTGTCACCACAGAGGATGGAACTGGAATTGTACATACCGCACCTACATTTGGTGCAGATGATGCAAAAGTAGCTAAAGAAGCAACTCCAGAAGTTCCTCCACTATTGGTCTTAGACGAAAACGGAAATCAAGTCCCCTTAGTGGATTTACAAGGACGTTTTAGAAAAGAGGTCGGACGACTTGGTCACCGCTATGTTAAAAACGAATACTATCCTGAAGGAACCGTTCCAGAACGTTCCACCGATGTAGAAATTGCAATTCAACTTAAAAGTGAAAATAAAGCCTTTAAGGTTGAAAAATATGTGCACTCCTATCCCAACTGCTGGAGAACGGACAAACCCATTTTATACTACCCTCTAGATTCTTGGTTTATCAAAGTGACTGAAGTACGGGATCAAATGACAGCGCTCAATAAAGAAATTAACTGGAAACCCAAATCTACGGGCGAAGGTCGTTTTGGAAATTGGCTTGCCAATGCCAACGATTGGAACCTCTCTCGTTCTCGTTTTTGGGGAATTCCATTGCCTGTATGGAGAACTGAAGATGGAATGGAGACGGCTGTAATTGGATCTATTGGTGAATTGCGCCAGTCCATTGAAGTAGCTATAAGTAATGGGCTGATGAAAGAAAACCCTTTACAAGAATTCAAAGAAGGGGACTTTTCCGATGCCAATTATACCCCAGTTGACCTGCACAAAAATGTTGTGGACAAAATTGTACTTTCTAGTCCATCAGGAAAACCAATGTACCGCGAGGCTGATCTGATTGATGTTTGGTTTGATTCAGGAGCCATGCCCTATGCACAGTGGCACTATCCGTTTGAAAACAAGGCACACATAGACGATGGTGAACGTTTCCCCGCCGATTATATCGCAGAGGGAGTTGATCAAACCCGAGGTTGGTTTTATACCTTACACGCTATTGCAACCCTCGTATTCGGTAAAAAAGCATACAAGAATGTCGTTTCCAACGGACTAGTACTAGACAAAACAGGACAGAAAATGTCCAAACGTTTGGGCAATGCGGTGGATCCCTTTGAAACTTTAGACCAATACGGTCCTGATGCAACCCGTTGGTATATGATTTCCAATGCCAATCCTTGGGACAATCTTAAATTTGATATTGAAGGAATTGCAGAGGTACAACGAAAGTTCTTTGGCACATTGTACAACACCTATTCTTTTTTCAGCCTATACGCGAACATTGATGGATTTGATTCAAAAGAAAAGGATTCGATTCCCCTTAACGAACGTGCAGAACTCGACCAATGGATTCTTTCTGAATTACACAGTTTGATTCAAACAGTTGATGCCGCTTATGAAGATTATGAACCCACTAAAGCGAGCCGAGCCATTTCAGATTTTGTTCAGGAAAAATTGAGCAATTGGTATGTACGACTATGTCGGCGTCGTTTTTGGAAAGGTGAATACGGTCCAGACAAAATTGCAGCTTATCAGACTTTACACGAGTGTTTAGTAACTGTTGCAAAATTGGCTGCCCCTGTAGCTCCTTTTTTTATGGATCGATTGTACCAAGACTTGATTCAGGAAACTTCAAACTCGGTACATCTTACCGATTTTCCAACAATGAATCCCTCTTTCATCAATTCAGAATTGGAAGCCGAAGTCAATACTGCACGAACGCTGACCTCTTTGGCGTTATCCCTGAGAAAAAAAGAACAGATTAAAGTACGCCAACCTTTACAAAAAATGATTATCCCCGTTAAAAATAAAGCAGAAAGAGCGCGGATAGAACGTATTGTTGAGCAATTAAAAAGCGAAATTAATCTCAAAGAGGTTGAACTTCTAGATGATGCCAATTCCCTTTTAGTTAAAGAAGTACGTCCCAATTTTAAGACGTTAGGCCCCCGTTTTGGGAAAGAGCTCAAAACGATTGTCCAATTAATTTCTCAGCTGAGTCCTGAACAAATCAATAGCCTTGAAGAAAAAGGACAAATGAAGGTTGAGCTCAATAAAAAAAATATTATTTTAGATCGCTCGAATGTTGAAATCCTTTTTAAGGATATTGAAGGTTGGCAAGTGG
>Ga0209653_1000019_pt1 | contig 132678 bp, 126 predicted proteins | sample SaaInl6LU_22_DNA_FD_184644 | JGI IMG/M metagenome (GOLD analysis project Ga0209653, IMG submission 184644) | Marine microbial communities from expanding oxygen minimum zones in the Saanich Inlet - ESP_116LU_22_DNA (SPAdes) (version 2) | ecosystem: Environmental > Aquatic > Marine > Intertidal... | reverse complement strand
GTTTTTTTCCTGAAGAATAAGTGCTGTCAAATCAACAGGGAAGCCATAGGTGTCATACAATTCAAAAGCTTTATCGCCAGAAATTGTATCGCCTTGAGTTGTATTAATAATGCGTTCGAGCAGAATGAGTCCTTGATCCAAAGTTTTTAGAAATGATGCTTCTTCTTCTCTGACAACATTTTGAATCAATTGCTTTTGAGTTTTTAGTTCCGGAAATGTTGTTGCCATTTTCTTAACCAAAACATTTACAAGACGATACATAAAAGGTTCATTTTGGTCTAAAAAAGTAAACCCATAACGTACTGCACGCCTTAAAATGCGTCGGATGACATAGCCTGCACCATTATTGCTAGGCAACTGCCCATCTGCAATTGAAAAGGCAACTGTACGAATGTGATCAGAAATCACACGAATAGCAATATCTTGCTTTTCATTTTCGCCATAATCCTTTCCAGAAATTGCTTCAATCTCTCGAATAATTGGGGTAAAAACATCTGTGTCATAATTGGACTTAACCTCTTGGAGCACCATACATAAACGTTCAAAGCCCATTCCAGTGTCAACATGTTTTTGTGGTAAAGGTTCTAACGTGCCATCTGCTTTTCGGTTGTATTCCATAAAAACCAAATTCCATATTTCAACCACATGAGGATGATCTTTGTTAACCAATTCACGCCCAGGTATTTTGGCCTTTTCTTCCTCGCTTCTAAGGTCTACATGAATTTCACTAGACGGACCACAAGGTCCTTGATCGCCCATCTCCCAAAAATTATCTTTCTTATTGCCTTTCAAAATACGATCCTCAGCAACAATGTTTTTCCAAATGGAAAATGCTTCAGTATCCATTTCTGTTTTATCATTTTCATCACCCTCAAAAACAGTAACATACAGAATGTTTTTATCTATTTTGTAAACTTCTGTAAGCAATTCCCAAGCCCATTCTATGGCTTCTTTTTTGAAATAATCTCCAAAACTCCAATTGCCTAACATCTCAAAAAGAGTATGATGGTAGGTATCATAACCTACTTCTTCCAAATCATTATGTTTTCCAGAAACTCTCAAACATTTTTGTGTATCAACAATACGATTGCTTGGTGGCTGGCCGTTGCCAATAAAATATTCTTTGAATGGTGCCATTCCAGAATTGACAAACATCAAGGTTGGATCGTCTTTAACCACCATTGGAGCAGAAGGTACAATGGTATGTTTCTTGTCTTCAAAAAACTTTAGAAAATTGGCTCTTATGTCTTGAGATTTCATGTAATGTGTTAACCTTTTTGAAATAATTTGATTTTGCTCCAAAAACAAATTATATTTGTCTTTAGGTGGAGCGTATTTAATACGCAACAAAATTTCAAACAAAAATAGAACTTTTTAGGCAATGTCTAACGTAAAATATTATTACGATCCTGAAACGCTTTCGTACAGAAGGATTACTAGTGATAAAAAGACAAAAGCAAAATTTGCGGTTGGGTTTATTTTTGCTTCAGCAATTTTTGGTTTTTTTACGGCTTTGATTGGGAGCTATTATTTTGAATCCCCTCAAGAAAAATCCTTAAAACGCGAACTTCAAAATATGGAATTTCAATATACCCTATTGAACAAAAAAATGAATGAAATTGAAAATGTTTTGGGTAATATTGAAGATAGAGACAATACCATTTATAGGCTTTATTTTGAGGCCAATCCCATTCCAAATTCTCAAAGAATACAAGGCTTTGGTGGGATAAATCGTTATAAGAAATTTGATGGTTTCGAAAATTCAGAATTGATTGCTGAAACCAATAAGCGTATTGATATTCTTCAAAAACGACTTGTCATCCAATCTAAATCATTAGACGAAATTACAGCACTAGCCAAAGACAAAGAAGCTTTCCTCGCAAAAATTCCAGCTATTCAACCCATCAAAAATGAAGATTTAACCCGAATGGCATCTGGTTACGGCTACAGGACAGACCCATTTACAAAAATTAGAAAATTTCATTATGGAATGGATTTTACTGCGCCTCGTGGCACACCTGTTTATGCCAGTGGAGACGGTATTGTTAAACGCGCCGATTCAAGATCATCTGGCTATGGTAAGCACATAAGAATTGATCATGGCTACGGCTATGTAAGTTTATATGCGCATCTACATAAATACAATGTTCGAAAAAATCAACGTGTAAGGCGTGGTGATATCATTGGTTTTGTAGGCAGTACAGGACGTTCACAGGCACCTCATTTGCATTATGAAATTTTTAAAGATAAAAAGCGTATTAACCCTCTAAACTTCTATTACGGCAACCTTACCAGTGAGGAATTTAGTGAACTTTTGATCAAAGCCTCTGTTGAAAACCAATCCTTAGATTAAGATGCATGTCGACCTACCAAAAAAAATGTATTATACCATTGGTGAAGTTGCCGAAGCATTTGGTGTAAAAACTTCTTTAATACGTTTTTGGGATAAAGAGTTTTCTATCCTTAAACCAAAAAAAAATGCCAAAGGTAATCGACGATTTACACCAGAAGACATCAGAAACTTAAAACTTATATACCATTTAGTTAAAGAACAAGGCTATACATTAGAAGGTGCAAAAACCTATTTGAAAGCACAGAAAGGAAGATCTTTGACTAATTTTGATATTATTTGTAAATTGGAATCCATAAAACATCAATTAATAAAAATTAAATCTCAAATCTAAAAATTATGAAAAAGTGGCTTATCCCTTTAATTATTGTAGCAGTAATCGGTTTTGGAGTTTATAATTGGGCTGTAGGGTTCAATAATACTGCCGTAGAACACGAAGCAAATGCAAAAACAGCATGGTCTAATGTAGAAAGCAGTTACCAACGAAGAAGTGACCTCATTGGAAATCTTGTAAGTACCGTAAAAGGTGCAGCAGATTTTGAAAAAAGTACCCTCACTCAAGTCATTGAAGCACGTGCTAAAGCCACCTCAACAACTATTGATCCGACAAACATTACACCTGAAAATTTAGAAGCGTTCCAACAAGCACAAAGTGGTCTTAGCGGTGCGCTTTCTCGGCTTTTAGTCTCTGTCGAGCGCTATCCAGAGCTCAAAGCAAATCAGAACTTTTTGGATCTACAAAATCAATTGGAAGGCACAGAAAACCGCATCAATGTTGCAAGAGATCGCTATAACAAAGCTGTAAATACTTATGATATTTTTACTGCAAAATTTCCTAATAAAATTTTAGCAGGTTGGTTTGGTTTTGGTGAAATGGCACGCTACAAAGCAGATCCTGGGGCCGAAAAAGCACCTGAAGTGGATTTTGACTTTGACTAAAACGAATTTGTGAATTCTCTAGAAAATTTTCTTTCCACAGACGAAGAACAAGAAATTGTTTCGGCTATTCTTATGGCTGAAAAAAAAACTACAGGAGAAATTCGTGTACATTTAGAATGTAGAACTTCAGAACCTATTGATAGTCGAGCAAAAAATGTTTTTCATGCCTTAAAAATGGACAACACTAAATTAGAAAATGGTGTGTTGATCTATATTGCTATTGAAAATAAAAAATTTGGTATCTATGGCGACAGGGGGATTGATAAGAAAGTCAATAGTAATTTCTGGAACAAAACACGTGATGTGATGCAATATCATTTTGAAGCTGGAGCATTCAAAACAGGAATCGTGGAGGGTATAAAAAGTGCTAGTGAAGCTCTAGAAAAATTCTTCCCATGGGAAACGAATGATAAAGATGAGTTGTCAAATGAAGTTTCAAAAGGTGAATTATAGATGAATATTAAACTGAAATACATCTTATTTATTTTTGTCTTTCTTATTGTCGGACAAAATTGTCAAGCGCAATTTGAAATTCCTCCAAAACCAAAGATTCAAACAAGTGTTTATGACTATATAGACCTTTTAGCACCAAATGAGTCTATAGCTTTAGAACAAAAGCTCATCAGGCATGCCGATAGTACATCCACACAAATTGTTGTGGCAACCATCAATTCAACTGAGGGAGAATATATCAATTATTTGGCTACTAACTGGGCGCATAGTTGGGGTATTGGTCAAAAAAATAAAGACAATGGAGTTTTTATTCTTTTGGCTAAAAATGACCGAAAAATAAATATCAGTACGGGATATGGTGTAGAGCATCTTCTTACAGACAAAATGTGTAGTCGTATTATCCAAGAACACATTATTCCATATTTCAAAAAAAATCAATATGCAGAAGGCTTAAATGCGGGGGTGGATGCTATTTTTGAAATTTTAACAGGTGCATACAAAGCAGCGCCAAAACAAAACGAATCCGATATTCCTTTTGGACTTATACTTTTCTTAATCGTTGTTTTTATCATTTTTATTGCAGCATTATCAAAACGAGATGATGGCAATAATAAAGGAAATCGTACCCCTGGTACGAGTATTTTGGACGCTATCCTTTTGAGTAACATGGGACGAGGAAGCTACCACAAAAACTCATCCAAAGGTGGTCTATTTGGCGGTAGCGGAAGTTTTGGTAGTGGCGGTTTTGGCGGTGGCTTTGGTGGTGGTGGCTTTGGAGGCGGTGGTGCCTCTGGAGGCTGGTAAGCCTACTTTTTTCGCATAAAAATGGTTACCGGTACACCAGAAAAATCGTATAACTTTCGTAATTTATTTTCTAAAAAACGCTTGTAAGGTTCTTTAACATATTGAGGTAAATTACAAAAAAATGCAAATTGAGGTTGAGGCGTTGGCAACTGCATGATGTATTTTATTTTAACATACTTTCCTTTTAAAGCTGGTGGTGGATTGTGTTCAATAATTGGCAACAAATCTTCATTTAAAACACTTGTTTTGATGCGTTTTGATCTGTTTTTATAAACCTCAACAGCAGTTTCAATCGCTTTAAAAATACGTTGTTTAGTGAGTGCCGAAATAAAAACAATTGGAACGTCTGTGAAAGGTTCTATTTGTTTTCTAATATGAGTTTCAAAAGCTTTGGTAGTTTTGGTGTCTTTTTCTACCAAATCCCATTTGTTTACCAAAATCACAATGCCTTTATTGTTGCGTTGTGCTAACCAAAATATATTTTGTACTTGACCGTCAAATCCCCTTTGTGCATCGCACACCAACAAACAAACATCGGCGTTTTCTATGGCGCGGACACTTCTCATTACAGAATAAAATTCTAAATCTTCTTTGACTTTTGCCTTCCGGCGAATTCCAGCCGTATCCACCAAATTAAAATCAAACCCAAAACGATTGTATTTAGTGTCTATTGCATCACGTGTAGTTCCTGCTATATCAGTAACAATATAGCGATCTTCTCCAATTAATGCATTGATGAATGATGATTTCCCTGCATTTGGTCGACCTACAACAGCAAAACGAGGTAATTCTGGTTCGTCATTTTCTTTATCTTGAGGAAGTGCATCTACCAAAGCATCAAGTAAATCTCCTGTTCCACTTCCATTAATACTGGCAATAGTGTAATAATCTCCTAGGCCCAATGCATAAAATTCTACTGCATCTTGAGCACGTTTGGCATTATCTACTTTATTGACTACTAGAAAAACTGGTTTTTTTATTTTCCTCAAAAGTTTGGCAACATCTTCGTCCATGCCTGTTACACCCGTTTCTACGTCAACCATAAAAATGATGGCATCTGCTTCGTCGATAGCCAATTCGACCTGTTTATCGATTTCTGATTCAAAAATATCATCACTTCCAACGACATACCCTCCGGTATCAATCACAGAAAATTCTTTTCCATTCCAGTCACTTTTACCATAATGTCTATCGCGGGTTACTCCACTAACGGCATCAACAATGGCCTCTCGCCGTTGAATTAATCGATTAAAGAATGTGGACTTTCCAACGTTTGGACGACCTACAATAGCTACAATATTTCCCATTAGATATTTAGAATTGCTGCAAAAATAGGAAATATCGCTAAGTAAAATGATGAAAAGATGAGTTTAAAAGAGTTTTATTATATTTAAAATCAAATCTACGCTTATGAATTTAAATAATAGCATCGTATTAAGACCTCGATTTTCGATGAAGTTAAATCAAGATGCGAAAATTGTATTAGAGCAATTCAAATCAAATACCAAAAACAATAATAGCATCCGTATTTCTGTAATATAACCTCATATATTTTTAAAAATTGCTAAAGAAAAACAACATTTTTGGTCGCCGCAACTACATCTTGAAGTCTTACAGCAAGGAACATCATCAACTATAAAAGGTTTATTTGGCCCAAACCCAGTGGTTTGGACTATGTTTATGTTTTTGCATTTTTTTGTCGCTGGAGTTTTTATAGGGTGTGGTGTTTGGGTCTATGTAAATCACTCTTTAAATAAGCCAATAGTGTTGCCGATAATACTCATGATTACAATGGTAATTATTTGGATTTTGTTCTATTTTGGAGGGCAAGTTGGAAAGCAAAAAGGAAAAAAACAAATGAATATTTTGTATCAATTTGTGCAAGAAGTGATTTCTGAAAGCTCAAAAAAATGAAAAAAACTTTTACGACTGATCGTAACCAAAGCGTTTCAATTGTCTGGAATTCGAGCGCCAATTCTTGTTGACTTTTACATACAATTCCAAATGGACTTGTTTACCAAAAAACTGCTCTAAATCTTTTCGTGCTTCGCTGCCCACACGTTTTAGGGCTTTTCCTTTGTGCCCTATTAGAATTCCTTTTTGAGTTTCTCGTTCGACCATTATTACAGAGCGCATACGAATGATTTTTTCTTCTTCAAAAAACTCTTCAGTATCGACTTCAACAGCATAAGGAATCTCTTTTTTGTAATGCATCAAGATTTTTTCTCGAATTTTTTCATTCACAAAAAAACGCTCGGGCTTATCAGTCAATTGATCTTTTGGGTAAAAAGGTGGAGATTCTGGCAAGAGTTCTATAATGCGATCAAAAATATTTTTTACATTGAAACCCGTAAGAGCAGAAATAGGATAGAACTCAGCATTGGGTACTTTATTTTTCCAAAACTCAGCTTGTTCTTCCAATATTTCTTGATCTGAGGTGTCAATTTTATTGATTAATAAAATGACAGGTGTTTTTGTTGAAGTAATTCTATGAAAAAAGGCATCATCTTTTAATGATTTTTCTCCAATTTCAACCATATAAATCAAAATGTCAGCATCTTCAAAAGCAGACTTCACAAAGTGCATCATGGAAGTTTGTAACTCATATGCAGGCTTTATAATTCCTGGTGTATCCGAAAGTACTACTTGAAAATCATCGCCATTAACAATCCCTAAAATTCTATGGCGTGTTGTTTGTGCTTTTGAAGTGATGATGGATAACTGTTCCCCCACAAAAGCATTCATTAATGTTGATTTCCCAACGTTTGGATTCCCTATAATATTGACAAAACCTGCCTTATGCATTCCTTTTAAAATTTGTTGTAAAGTTACAACCTTATTTGAGACTAGGCAGATAAAGAAAAAATTATTGAGTTGCTTTTATAAAAGCCTCGACATCTTCGACCATGTTTGTACTGCCACAAATAAAGGGAACCCGTTGGTGAAGTTCGGTGGGTTGAATATCTAAAATACGTTGGACTCCATTTGTGGCTTTACCATTTGCTTGCTCTGCCAAAAAAGCCATGGGGTTACATTCGTACAATAGTCTAAGTTTACCAGCAGAGTTTTTGGAACTTTTTGGATATAAATAAATGCCTCCTTTAATCATATTTCTATGAAAATCAGACACTAAAGACCCTATATAACGTGAGGTGTATGGCCGATCACCCTCTTCCATTTGACAATACTTTATATAGTCTTTTATCCCCTGTGGAAAATGAATATAATTCCCTTCATTTACAGAATAAATCCTACCATTTATTGGAAATTGCATATTAGGATGAGACAAATAAAATGTCCCAATCGCTGGATTTAATGTGAAACCATTGACGCCATCGCCAGTGGTATATACGAGCATTGTTGATGTGCCATAGATAATATAACCTGCCGCTACTTGCTCACTCCCTTTTTGCAGAAAATCATCAAGAGTTACGGCTGTTCCTACATCCGTAACACGGCGATAGACGGAAAAAATAGTTCCTACAGAAACATTAACATCTATATTTGACGAGCCATCCAAAGGGTCAATCAAAACTATGTATTTGTTTTGATGATTTTTATCATTACTATTTATTGCAATAAAATTGTCTTCTTCTTCACTAGCGATTCCACAAACAATATTGCGATTAGTTAGCATTTGAATGAATTTATCATTGGCATATACATCCAATTTTTGTTGACTTTCTCCTTGTACATTTATGTCTCCTGCAGTTCCTAAAATATCAACCAGCCCCGCTTTGTTGACTTCGTAATTAACCACTTTTGCCGCCAAACGAATAGAATTTATAAGTCGAGATAACTCTCCTGATGAATATTTAAATGAAGACTGGTGTTCAATGATAAACTCACCTAATGTTTGATGTTTTTGAGACATTTAAGAAAATTTACTACAAATATCTAATATTTTATTTCAACTACAACGATTTCGTAATGATTTTATTTCTAAAAAATAAAAGCCATTTGAGTATCTTTGACCCCACAGAATACAATTCTATGGAATTTAACATCCGCAAAGCAAAAAAAGCAGACATGTCCAAAGTTTTGGACCTCATTGTTGAACTAGCCATTTATGAAAAAGAACCTGAAACTGTTGAAATTAGTGTAGAAGATCTTGTTCTGCATGGCTTTGGTTCAACTTCAGATTTTGATTGTTTTGTGGCAGAGGTCGAACAAAATATTATCGGAATTGCGCTAGTCTATACCAGATTTTCAACATGGAAAGGCATTGTTTTACACCTTGAAGATTTAATTGTTTCAGAAAGTATGCGAGGCCACGGAATTGGTTCGGCACTTTTGGACGAAGTGATAAAATTTGCACACCAACTTGGAGTCAAACGTGTCAGTTGGGATGTGTTGGATTGGAACACTCCAGCCATTGAATTTTACGAACACAAAGGAGCGGATGTCAAACGCGATTGGGATGTGGTGCATTTGAATGAACAAGGAATTAAAAACTATTTAGCTAAATTAGACGCATGCAAATCTTAAAGTTTGGAGGCGCCTCTGTAAAAGATGCAGATGGTGTTCGTAATCTTGAAAAGGTACTCAATGTTGTGGGCACCAAAAAAATTCTGATTGTTATCTCGGCGATGGGCAAAACAACCAATGCCATGGAAAAAGTCATTGATCATTATTTTAACTCCAAACACGAATTGCAAAGCAGTATTCAAGACGTAAAAAAATACCATAATGCAATTTTATTGGATTTATTTGAAAATGAAGCGCATGAAGTTTTTAAGGCAGTTTCAAATTTATTTCAAGAGCTATCTGACTTTTTTAGCCGTAATAAATCACCCGATTACAGCTTTGTATATGATCAAACCATTGGTTTTGGAGAGCTTGTTTCTACAACAATTGTAAGTTATTACCTCAACCACAAGGGGGTTCAAAACAGTTGGTTAGATGTGCGTGAACTTATAAAAACAGACAACTACTATCGAGATGCAAAAGTACAATGGGAAGCCACTCAATCTAAAATTTCTTCTGCTGTAAATGGCAACACTTTATATATTACACAAGGATTTTTGGGAAGCGATACCAACAATTTCACTACAACACTTGGCCGCGAAGGAAGTGATTATACGGCAGCTATTTTTGCGTATTGTCTGAATGCAAAAAGCGTTAGTATTTGGAAAGATGTACCAGGTGTACTAAATGCAGACCCACGCTATTTTGAAAATGCAACTTTACTCCATTCCTTGTCCTACGAAGAAGCCATTGAATTGTCGTATTATGGTGCATCGGTGATTCATCCAAAAACATTACAGCCTTTACAACGCAAAGAAATTCCACTTTTTGTAAAGTCTTTTTTAAACCCAAAAAACAACGGTACCAAAGTGGGAAAAACCCTAGAGCTTTCTCCAAAAGTACCCTGTTATATTTTGAGGGATAATCAAATATTGATTTCTGTTTCGTCTTTAGATTTTTCATATATCGTAGAAGAAAATATCAGTCATATTTTTAAATTGTTGCACTTACATAAAATGAAAGTTCGGTCAATTCAAAATTCGGCCATTAGCTTTTCTGTTTGTGTGGAAAATAAATATGACCACCTAGAAGCACTCGTATTGCAACTCAAAGCCAAATATGATGTGAAGGTCGATTTAGATGTAAAGCTCTACACAATTCGTCATTACAATGCAGAAGCTATTGATGAAATTGAAAAAAACAAAACGGTTTTAATGAAACAAATCACCCCAGAAACCGTTCAAATAATTACCAAGTCTTAATTTTATGAGTATCATCACCTCCAAAGAAGTTGCAAAAGCTATAAATCTTGATAAATATGGATTTATTGGTACTTTTTTTGGGTGGATTATTTTAAAAATACTCAAAATTTCGACGATTAATAAAATCTATAATAGAAATAAGCACCTCTCCAATCTTGAATTTTTAGATGCGCTTTTAAAAGAATTTAAAATCCGTTTTGAAATTCCAGAAGAAGACCTAAAACGCTTGCCAAAAGATGGCGCCTACATTACCGTCTCTAACCACCCCCTTGGTGGCGTAGATGGGATTTTATTGCTTAAATTGATGATTGAGCAGCGGAGTGATTTTAAGATTATTGCCAATTTTTTACTCCACAAAATTGAACCCCTTATCCCCTACATCATGCCTGTCAATCCTTTTGAAAACAGAAAAGATATAAAATCGAGTGTAACAGGTTTTAAAAATGCACTTTTGCACCTAAAAGAAGGCCATCCTTTAGGGATTTTTCCAGCAGGGGAAGTTTCAACATATCGTGATGGAAAATTATTAGTTGACAAACCATGGGAAGCCGCTGCTATGAAGTTGGCAAAAAAGGCAAAAGTTCCTATTGTTCCCATATATTTTCATGCCAAAAACAGCCCCTTATTTTATCGCTTATCCAAAATAAGCGACACGCTTAGAACTGCAAAATTACCATCAGAACTATTGACTCAAAAAAACAGAGTAATTAAGGTGCGTATTGGACGTCCCATTTCTGTAAAAGACCAAGAACAACACGAAACTCTAGAAGAATTTTCAGACTTTATTCGCAAAAAAACCTATATGCTATCCAATGCCTTTGAAAAGCCTAAAATTCTAAAAAATATTTCCAGCAGCATCAAAATTTCTAAAGCACCAAAGAAAATCATCACGCCAGTAAATCCCCTTATTATGCGTTCGGAAGTGGACGACTTAAGGGCCAAAGATTTCCGCTTATTACAGAGTAAAAACTACGAAGTGTATTTGGCACCGGCAGCAACGATTCCCAATATTCTAAGAGAAATTGGACGACTGCGTGAAATTACGTTTCGGGAAATTGGTGAGGGCACAAACAAGGCTATAGACTTAGATCATTTTGACACCTATTATCACCATATGTTTTTGTGGGACACCGAAGCAGAATGTTTGGCAGGGGCCTACAGAATGGGTCTTGGAACAGAAATTTATGAAGCCTTTGGAATTGATGGTTTTTATCTTCAAGATTTATTCCGTTTTGAACCAGAATTGCATGATATGATGAATAAATCCATAGAGCTGGGACGTGCTTTTATCATCAAACAATACCAACAAAAACCCATGCCGCTCTTTTTACTTTGGAAAGGGATTGTTCATACCACTTTGCGCTTCCCTAATCATAAATACCTTATTGGTGGGGTTAGTATTAGTAATCGTTTTTCGAATTTCTCTAAATCACTGATGATTGAGTTTATGAAATCGCATTATTACGATCCATATTTGGCGCAATATGTACATCCAAAAAAGGAATTTAAAGTCAAACTTAAAGATGCCGATAAGGATTTTGTATTTGATGCTACCGAAGCTGATTTGAATAAATTTGATAAAATCATTGATGAAATAGAACCTGGAGCTTTACGCCTTCCTGTATTACTAAAAAAATACATCAAACAAAATGCCCGCCTGATTGCTTTTAATGAAGACCCTCTTTTTAATAATGCTGTTGATGGCCTGATGTATATCCGAATTTCTGACCTTCCCGATAGTACCGTACGCCCCGTCATGGAAGAATTCCAAGCAGAACTGGAACGGAAATATGGCCCAAAAGCGGAAGAAGAGGAATAAAATAATATTTTTAGTGATATTGTCTTTTAACTTTATCCACAATCGTTTGGGCTAATTTTCGGTGGCTTTCTACCGTCCAGCCGGCAACATGTGGAGAAAATAGTACTTGTTTAAATTGCATCAAATCTTGTAGCGATTTCGGCATTTTAGCCTCTGAAAATAAGTTTTCGAAAGAGCTTTTTTCGTATTCTAATACATCTAACCCTGCACCCAAAATTTGTCCAGATTCTAAAGCTGCCACTAAATCTTTGGTGACTACACTAAGGCCTCGTGCGGTATTGATGAGCCAAAAGGGGTGTGCAAATTGTTGGATAAATTCGCTATTGATCATTCCAATGGTGCGTGGGGTTTGTGGGGTATGCAAGCTTACAACCTCTACTCTATTTTGAAATTCCTTAAGCGCAACTTGTGTGGCATTGTCGTCGCCTACATTGGGTTTAATATCGTAACATAGAACCTCAACGTCAAATCCTTTTAGCTTTTTGGCAAAGGCCTTGCCCATATGGCCATAACCTATAATCCCAACGGTTTTTCCGTCCAGTTCTACACCTCTATTGGCTTCGCGTTGCCATAGTCCTTGGCGAACTTCTGCATCAGCCTGATTGAGTTTGTTGAATAAGGACAATAACATCCCCAATGCATGTTCGCCCACAGCATTTTGGTTACCCTCTGGCGCTGCAATCAAGTGAATGCCTTTTTGAGTGGCGTAGTCCACATCTATATTTTCCAATCCTGCCCCTACTCTACCTATAAATTTGAGATTTGTGGCCTTGTCCAAAAATGATTTATCAATGGCAAATCGACTTCTTATGATAAGCCCTTCGTAGTCAGAAATCTTAGTTTCAATTTGAGCTTTTGAACTTGTAAAATCTTCGTGATTGGTGTGCCCAAGAGCCGCCAATTTTTCAATCAGCAACGGATGGTTGATATCCACGTGAAGGATATTCATGCTATATATTTAATATGAACTTAGCAATGATAAAGTATATCAAAATTCCAAAAATATCATTACTAGTGGTAATAAAAGGACCTGTAGCAATGGCCGGATCGATACCTCTTTTATGTAAAAATAAAGGAATAAACGTTCCTACAATTCCTGCTACAATAATAACGGCGACTAAAGATACTGATACTGCCAATGCCGTTTGAACATCTTGTTGCCATAACCATATAAAAGCAAACAGAAAAAGTGCTAAAACAATACCATTAAGTGCTGCTAATAGCATTTCTTTAATTAAGCGATTATTGATACTTCCTTTGATGTCGTCGTTGGCCAAACCTTGCACGATAATAGCGCTAGACTGTACCCCAACATTTCCAGCCATTGCAGCAATAAGCGGGGTAAATAATAAAATCAGGGGATAATCTTCAATAATGGTGTCAAAAGTTCCCATAATTACGGCAGCACCAACACCTCCAATAAGCCCCAAAAATAACCATGGCAAACGGGCTTTGGTGAGTGCAAAAATACTGTCCTCTGCATCAACGTCTTGAGTAATACCTGCTGCTAATTGATAATCTTTTTCTGCTTCTTCTTTTATAACATCAACTATATCATCAATTGTAATACGCCCTAACAATGTTTTTTGGTCATCTACCACAGGAACAGCTTCCAAATCGTATTTAGCCATGAGTCGTGCTACATCTTCATCATCATCATTCACATGTACAGAATCTACTTTTGGAATATAGATATCAGAAATTTTGGTTTCATTTTTAGCAATCAAAAGATCCTTTAATGAAAGACGCCCTATGAGTTTTTCCTTTTTAGTCACTACATAAATAGAGTGAATTCTTTTGACATTTTTGGCTTGTGCCCGAATTTTTCTAAGACAACCGGCTACGGTCCATGTTTCATAAACTTTTACAAGCTCCTTGGCCATCAAACCACCCGCAGTATTTTCATCATATTCTAAAAGTTCATTGATGTCTGCAACAAGTTCTTCATCGTCTATTTGAGCAATAACTTTTTGTTTTCGCTCAGGTGAAAGCTCCGATAATAAATCGGCAGCATCATCAGTATCGAGTTCTTTAACCTCATCTGCAATTTCCTTTACCGATAGGTTTTGAAGTACTTTTTCGCGCACATCATCTTCTAGTTCCGCCAAAACATCAGAAGTTGTTTCACTGTCTAAAAGTTTGATGATGTATGTCGCTTGATCTAGATTGAGTTCATCTAAAATCTCAGCAATATCGGCATAATGCAACTCATTGAATTGTTCTTGTAGAGGTCCATCATTTCTATTTTTGATGTCCAATTCTATAGCTTCCAACAAAGCTGCTGTAATCTCGAAGGGGATATGCTCTTTAGATGTTTCCACAGTTACTCATTTTTTATATCTAATTCAATCGCTGTTGCTAATTCAATAAACGCATCAACAGACATCTGCTCCGGACGTTTGCCAAAGATAGTATTTGCTTTTAAATTTTCCGATAAATTAAACCCTTTTAAGCTATTTCTCAAGGTTTTACGGCGTTGCTGAAAGGCAATTTTTACCACCGAAAAGAAAAGTTTATCGCTACATGGCAATACAAAATTTTGTTTTCGCCTAAGTCGAAGAACTCCAGAATCGACTTTTGGCGGTGGATTAAAAACTGTTGGTGGTACTGTAAATAAATATTCTGCAGTATAAAATGCTTGTACTAAAACGGATAGAATACCATAGGTTTTATTGCCTTCTTTTTCACAAATGCGCTGTGCAACTTCTTTTTGAAACATACCTGAAAATTCAGGGATTTGCTTTCGGTTTTCCAACATTTTAAAAACAATTTGAGACGAAATATTGTAAGGAAAATTACCTATAATAGCGAAAGACTTCTTGGCAAAAGTTTTAGAAAAATCATACTTCAAAACATCTTCTTGAATAATACGATTGGACAACTCAAGATAGTGTGCTTCAAGATAAGACACCGACTCTGTGTCAATTTCTATGACATAGGTTGTTGTGGGTTTTTCTAATAAATATTTGGTCAAAACTCCCATACCTGGGCCAATTTCCAACACGGCTTCGTAGCCGCTAAGTGTGAGTGTATCGGCTATTTTTTTGGCAATAGATTCATCATTTAAAAAATGTTGCCCCAAATATTTTTTTGGTTTTACACTCATCACTTTTTAGTTACAATGAATTCATCTACAACTTCAAGCTCTGTACGAAAAGCCAACATTTTATCGCCAAAACGCTTCAAACCATCCGCTTGTAATTCAGACGCAAACTCGTTTTGATATTTTAGCAGTGCATTTTTGGAATGCGCAAAATACTGCACAGAATAGGTGGTACCTCCCATGTCTTCCTCCACCAAAACTTTTGTAAACAATGCCTTCGAAAACAGCCCTGTACCAAGTACTTGAGGAATATGTTCTTTCATCCATTCACGCCATTGGGCGTGTATTGAATCGTCTACATTTATGGTTACATTGTAAATTATCATAAATCAATTGTTGTTTTATTCTTACTTTTTTCTCTCAAGTTACGAAAGTGTTTTTTTGACGCTACAAAATGAATGCTATCAGGGTGATTAAAAATTATTTTTTCATAATATTTTATGGCTTGTTCTGGTTGATCTAGTACTTTTCGATACAATTCAGCTAAAGCAAAATGGGAATCATCAATTAAAATTTCTGATGGGAAATCTTCAATAATTCTTAAATAATTTTCTTTTGCTTTTTGATGTTGAGTTTTACTTTCAAACAATTCTGCTTGCAGCAATAAAGCCTCATCAACAATGGCGTGAGTGTTTTGCTCAGAAATAAGTTTGTCAAGTACAGAAATAGCTTCTGCTTTTTTGTTTTGAAACTTTAAAAAATCGGCTTTAGCGTATAATCGTAATGGGGTTTGCAGACTATCCCCAAACTTATGATCTGTAATTAAAAGTTGTAAATCCAATGCATCATTGGCAATAAGTTGAGAAGTTGATGCTTTTAGAACTTTTAATTGATTTTCTGCCCAATCAAAATCACCTTTATAATAGCTTGTTCTTGCTGATTTGAAACGTGCCTCTTGTGCCAAAGTACTATTTTTGAGCGATGTTTGTACTTGTGCATAGTATAAAAGCGCTTGGTTAAATTGACTATTTGTAACTAAAATATCAGCCAATTTAAGTTTTAATCTCCCCAAATCCGTCGGAGATAAGTTTTGACTTAAAGCAGATTTTAAAAACGAAATTGCTTCAGGTTGTTGTTGAAAATGCATAGCCAAAAAATTAGCATAAGACAATTGAAGTTCTACAGTTTCAGAATTTAACCCATATCGATTTAAAAGGGTATTATATTTGGTTTTAATTGGTTTTAAATCTGGAGAAATTGTTCGAACAAGTTCGAGTTCCAACAATTGTCTATTCGCCTCAATAATTAGTCTTGAGTCTTGAGCATTCTGAATCACATAGTCGAAAACTTCGAAAGTAACAGCATAATTCTTGGCAGATTTTGCCATTATACCAACGTCAATAACCCCTTGTAAAGAATTATTATTTCGACGAAAAATCGATCGCTCCAAAAGAAAAGCTTTTTTAAAGTCTTGTTGCTGAACATACAACCAACTTAACATTTGATTCCAAAAAATATTTGATGAAGATTGCAGCTTTTTTAGAATGATTTTTTTTAAAGTTAAATTGTATTCAGAATTAGAATTTTCCGAAATATAGTTTCCAAAAAGGCGCAAAACTTGATTGAGATAAGTAGGATTGTTTTCTGTAAAATTCAGGTAACTCAAAAACATATTTTGAACGTCCTTTTGCTCAGCATAAAGTCCTGCAAGACGGTATTCATAGTTAGAATTTTGAGTTTGAATTATTGCTAGTTTATAAACCTCAATGGCCTGACCTACAAGACTATGTTCTTCAAATCTGAGGCCAATAGCATAGGTGTAGTTTGGAACAGAATTGGCAACATCAATGGCTTTTTGATAATTCTCATTGGCTTTTTCTATCTTATTTTGACGCTGAAAATTATAACCCAATTCTACTAACATTTGTGGATTTTTTCTTGTACTCAATTGGGATTTGATAAGAGTTTCTGCCTCATCAAAATGCTGTAATTCTTGTTGAATTTCTATAATTCTAAAAACAAGATTTGAGTTTGTTGGGCTGGATTTATGTAGTTTTTGATAAAGAATTAGTGCTTTTTCAAATTCTCCTTTATTGAAGTAATTTTCGGCCAAATCATAATCTGTTTGTGCAGAAAGCACAAAAGTAAACATCCCAAAAAACAAACAAATAAGCGACTTCATCATTGCATTTTGGTAAAGATACTAAATGTATGGGCAAGTATTCAATGGAATTAATTGATTCGATCAAAGCCTGTGTAAGAGCGTAAAACTTCAGGAATTTCAATACCATCTGGAGTTTGATAATTTTCAAGAATTCCTGCCAAAACTCGAGGTAGTGCCAAAGAACTGCCATTTAAAGTGTGTGCTAATTGTGATTTTCCTTCGGCGTTTTTAAAGCGTAATTTCAAACGATTGGCCTGAAAGGTTTCAAAATTAGATACAGAAGAAATTTCGAGCCAACGGTCTTGTGCTGTAGAAAAGACTTCAAAGTCGTATGTTAATGCAGATGTAAATCCTAAATCTCCTGAACATAACTTTAAAATTCTGTACGGGAGTTTTAATTCTTCCAAAATATTTTTGACATGCGCTACCATAGCATCAAGCGCATTATAAGAATTCTCTGGGTGCTCAACACGTAATATTTCTACTTTATCAAATTGATGCAAGCGATTCAATCCTCGAACGTGAGCGCCATAACTTCCCGCTTCTCTTCGAAAACATGGTGTGTAGGTTGTCAATTGTTTTGGCAATTCACTTTCCTGCAAAATAACATCTCTAAAAATATTTGTTGCTGGCACTTCACCCGTTGGAATGAGGTACAAGTCATCGGCATCTATGTAGTACATCTGCCCTTCTTTATCTGGAAGTTGCCCAGTACCAAATCCAGAGGCTTCATTGACCACGTGTGGCACTTGTACTTCGCTGTAACCAGCAGCGGTATTTTTGTCTAAAAAATAGTTGATGAGCGCACGTTGCAATCTTGCTCCTTTTCCTTTGTATACGGGAAAACCTGCACCTGTAATTTTATTACCTAATTCAAAATCAATGATATCATACTTTTTAGCCAATTCCCAATGCGGTTGTGCATCATTATGTAACTCTGGAAAGTCTCCAAATCGAAAAATTTCTTCATTATCATCTTCGGAATTTCCTGCAGGTACTGCATCATGTGGAAGGTTTGGAATTTGATATAATAGTTGTTGTAATGCTTGAGAAGTTTCGTTTAAAGTTTCCCCTAATATTACTTTTTGGTCCTTCAGGTCTGCTGTTTTTTGTTTTAAAATATTGGCTTTTTCTACTTGACCAGATTTAAAAAGTTCGCCAATTTCTTTAGAAAGTGTATTTAAATCAGCTGCGGATGTGTCTAATTTTGTTTGCGTGTTTCGTCGTTCAGCATCCAATGACAAAACATTCTCTATAATAGCTTCTGCATTTTCTATACGTTTAGAAAGGCGTTCAATAACTTCTGTTTTGTTTTCTCTAATGAATGCAACTTGTAACATGTGGAGTGCTTTTATTTGACAAATTTAATCAATTGAATGAATGTAAATTAGATTTTTGACAATAAATTGATACGTTGTTTTGCGGTGAATTTATCGTTTTCCAGTTGTTCTTTTAATGCGTTTATGTTTGGAAATTTAATTTCGCTTCGCAAATGATCTAGAAGTTCAATTTTTAATGTTTCCCCATACAAATCTCCATCAAAATCGAAAAAGTGTACTTCAATATGGGTTTTATTATCTTTTGAGACTGTGGGATTTTTCCCAATATTCATCATACCATATGTTTGATGCCCATTGAGGATTGATTGCACCAAATATACCCCTTGCTTTGGAATAAGTTTATACAATTCTTCAATATGGATATTAGCTGTAGGAAAATTCAGATTGGACCCCAAACCTTTACCTTTTACAACAGTCCCTGTTAGCATAAAATCATACCCCAAAAATTGATTAGCAATTTTCATTTTTCCTTCACTTAGCGCTATTCTTATTTTTGTTGAACTAACAGCAACATCGCCAATTTCTTGTGCATCAATTTGGGTAACTTCAAAGTCATAAAATTTACCAAATTCGATCAAATCATCAATAGTAGCTGTTCGATTTCGTCCAAAATGATGATCATAACCAACAATGATGTGTTTTACTTTAAGTTTATTTACCAAAACATCTCGAACATATTCTAAAGCGGTAAGACGAGAAAATGATGTTGTAAATTCTTTGACCACCAAATGGTCTACACCAAGTTCTTGCAACTGAGCGGCTTTTTCATCAATAGTATTGATAAGTTTTATATCAGAATCTTTTTGAACCACCATCCGTGGGTGTGGAAAAAAAGTAAGTACCAAAGCCTGAAGATCATTAGTTTTTGCAATATCAACAAGTCGACTAATAATTTTCTGATGACCTATATGCACACCATCAAATGTTCCGATGGTCACAACAGAATCTTTGATACGTTTGTAATCGGCTGCGGTTTTTATTTTCAAAATGGTGTAATAGCTTTAAAGAACGAAGATAAAAAAAGTACTTTGTTTGTCATTCATTTATCTTTTTTAAGTCCCATTAAATTGATTCATAGTGTGGTTTACGCCCGACATAGCAAAGCTTATAAGCATTTTTGACGCTTGCTCAAGACGTTCATCAAGTTTTTCAGATTCTTCCTCTGTCCATTCTCCAAGAACATAATCAACTTGTCGGCCTTTTGAAAATTCATTGCTGATTCCAAATCGCAATCGGTTATATTGTATGCTATTAAGTTTGTCTTGAATATCTTTTAATCCGTTGTGCCCACCATTTGAGCCTTTGGTTTTTAGGCGCAGCGTTCCAAAAGGAAGGTTTAAATCGTCAGTAATAACAAGCAAATTTTCTAAAGGAATGTTTTCCTTATCGAGCCAATATTTTACTGCTTTTCCACTCAGGTTCATAAAGGTATTTGGCTTGAGCAAAAGAAAGGTTCTTCCTTTAAATTTATAGGTTGCAAGTGTCCCTAATTTTCGGGTTTCAAATTCTATTTCATTTTCTTTGGCCAAATGATTCAACACTTTAAATCCAATATTGTGGCGTGTACGCACATACTCTGCACCTATATTTCCTAGCCCTACAATTAAAAATTTTTTTGACATTAATTGTGTTTCTTGTTTATTTGATTTTCCTTGAAATAACCACTTGAACATTTGTAAAAATAAAAAAAGCATTCTGAATTTTCATCAGAATGCTTTTATATTTAGTTTACGGACACTGGAAATTTATGCCTCAGCTGGTGCAGCGCCTTCTGCGGTACCTTCTGCTCCTTCAGCTCCTTCAGCTTCTCCTTCATCTTCATCATCTTCGATGTTAACTGAAACTCTAGACTGTTTAATTTGACAAACAACAGTATTGTCTGAATGTAAAAACTTATAGTCTTCACTAGGCAACTGTGAAACATACACTTTATTTCCAATTTTTAGCTTAGAAATATCTACTTTGATATCATCTGGCAAGTTTGTTGGAAGTGCTTTAATTCTCAGCTTTCTGCGGTTTCTTCTAAGCACCCCACCAGCACGAACCCCAACAGAATTTCCTGTTAGAACTACAGGAATATCCATTGCAATTTCTTTATCATCAAAAAGTTGATAAAAGTCGATGTGCAGGATGTTTTCTGTTACAGGATGAAATTGAATATCCTGAAGAACAGCATTGAATGAAGTATCTCCTAAGGCAATCACAACTGTATGCGCATTTGGTGTGTATACAAGTTTAGAGAATGCCAATTCTGCTGCTGAGAAATGTACTGGCTGATCTCCTCCGTATAATACGCAAGGAACCTGTCCAGCATTACGTAAGGCTTTTGTTGCTTTTTTGCCTACGCTTTCTCTTTTCGATCCATTGATTGTAATTGATTTCATTTATATTAATTTAAGTGTTTACATTATAAATTTTGAGCTTATAGACTCATTTTGATGCACTTTATGCATCACATCTGCAAATAAATCTGCACATGATAATACTTTTATTTTTGAACTCTCCTGTGATGTTGGAATAGAGTCTGTAACTATAAGTTCTTCTAGTTTAGAATCTTCTAAACGTTGGTATGCTGAACCCGAAAGTATTGGGTGGGTACAAATCGCACGTACGCTTATTGCACCTCGTTCGATCATCAGGTCGGCAGCTTTGGTCAGTGTTCCGGCAGTATCAACCATGTCATCAACAAGAACTACGTTTTTACCCGTTACATCCCCAATAAGTTCCATATGCGAAATAATATTGGCCTTTGCACGTTGCTTGTAGCAAATTACAACGTCACTTTCCAGTGCTTTCGAATAGGCATAGGCTCTTTTGGAACCGCCCATATCTGGTGATGCAATGGTTAGGTTATCAAGATTTAAAGATTTTAAGTAAGGTAAAAATATAGTTGACGCAAATAGATGATCAACGGGTTTTTCAAAAAATCCTTGAATTTGATCGGCGTGTAAATCCATTGTAATAATTCGAGTCGCCCCTGCTGTTTCAAGCATTTTAGCCACTAACTTTGCCGCAATTGGCACTCTGGGCTTGTCCTTTCGATCCTGACGGGCCCATCCAAAATAGGGAATTACTGCTGTTATATGACGTGCAGAAGCACGCTTAGCGGCATCCAACATCAGCAAAAGTTCCATTAAATTTTCTGGACCAGGATTTGTTGAGGCAATCACAAATATACGTGTACCTCGAATAGATTCTTCATAGGAGGGTTGAAATTCCCCATCACTATATGTTGATGTAATGACGTTTCCTAAGTCTTCACCAAAAGCTTTGGCAATACGTTCTCCAAGTGCCTTGGAGTTGGTGCAGGCAAATATTTTGGGTTGTAAATTAGTTTCAGACATTTTGGTTTTCAGATTTTAATCTAATTTCTTCGATATTTTTTATGGAGTGGCAAATTTATGAATTTATTTGAACTGTAAAAGCATAAAACCAACTATTTTATATTTGTATAACGAATAAATTTTATAGATTTGCAATCCAAATTTTAGCTCAAGTGGCGGAATTGGTAGACGCGCTGGATTCAAAATCCAGTTTCTTCGGAAGTGTGGGTTCGATTCCCACCTTGAGTACAATTTATCCCCAAGAATAATTTATTATTTTTGGGGATATTTTTTTCCTCAGAATTATTACACTTAAAATGAAAAAATCAATTACGGACAGAAAATTAATAATTGCTAACTTTACAATTGTATCTTACTTTGTATTGATTTGGCTTATTAACGTCTACAAAATAGACATTGTATTAATTGGAGTTTTTAGAGAGCTATTGACTATACCTTTTCTAATCGCACAAATTGTATTCTTAGTTATTGGGATAAATTTTTTAATAAAGAATCAAAGAAACGCATTGACTATAATTAGTGTTTTATCATTAGCTTGTTGTATGCTTATTACAGTTGGAAGCTTCTTTTAATTCAGCGATTTATAACGTGCTAATTAAAGGTTTGATAATTGGACTAAGTTGTGTTCAAAGCGAGAATTTGTAGGTTTTTGACCTCTTTTCAAAAATATTAATTGTTTTCGATATTCGATGAAGTCTAAAGGAAGAACCAAAACTCCTCATTTCCTCCTTCATAGTTAACTTGTTCATCATTTGAATTAAACCACCTTAAAGATTTATTTTGATTGGATTTTAAATAATCAAGGGATAAAAAAGTTATAAAATTATCAACGTATATATTCTCAAAAATAAATTTACCTTCTTCTTCTGAATTAGATAAATAAGATGAGTATCTGTTACTGTCTAATTTTTCTTGTTTTTCTTCTTGAAGGATATTTCTCAATTTTCTATTTGTTTTAGGAAAATCATCACTCCATGGATTAAATTTATCTACAACAATATCTAAAGTAGTACCATCTAACAAATCAACCGATAAATTGAATTTTTTGAGAACATTTTTGTGTTCATCATAAAAAAAATCGACAGGTCCAAACAAATCACTTGTTACAGGTTCTGTTAATAAACTTAGTCCTGTTACAAATTTCATCATACTTATACTATCCTTAAAATGAGGAACAGTTATTCTATTTAATAACCATTTGATAATCAAACTTCTATCAATTTCCATTACCTCTGAGAGTAATATATTTCCTTTAGAATCACGAGTTTGTCTATAAATTTCTAAAATCATAATATTAATTTAAATGTAAATATTTTTTATGTAATAACAACGTGGTTTTTGTACTTGAATTAACTCACTAAATATAAATGCTAAGCTACTAAAAAAAGTCACAATAATTCTAAAGATTTAATGTCAAAGAGGTGATTTCGAAGAGAGATTAAATGAGTGAAAATATAAGAGGTTCTATAATTACTGTGTATGTCTTTAGAGTTAGCTTAAAAGGTCACTACAAGCTCAATAACTTATATTTTTTATGTATTTCTGTAAACTCTCTTAGCTTTTCAAGGTCTTTCAAGAAAAAGTTCGATAATTGGAGTACGTTGTGTACAATTTATCCCCAAGAATAATTTATTGTTTTTGGGGAAAATTTTTTTATGTAAATAGTGGATCAACCATTATTTATTTTTTAGCTTATTAATTTAAATTTTTCAGATATAATTTTTAGATTGTGCTCTAGGGGTTCAAATTTAAGGGGTTTTCCCATGTAATAGATTTTATTTACATAAACCCACTCTACTTCATCTGTTTCTAAACAACCCTTTACTATAGAAAGGTTATTTGGGTCAAATTCATTATTATCAATATTACAAATACCAACAATTCCTTTATTTATTTCTTCATAATATATTATATATGGGTGTTCTTCCCAAGCAACAGCATCGCCTTTTTGATTAGGTTCGTCCCATTCGTCAATTTTTTCTATCTCTGGAAATATATCCGCATGCTTATAAATATCACAAATTGCATCACAATCGCCTTTCCACAATAAATTGTTGTTATTATCAAATACTTTAAGTACTAGGTTTTCATCAATAAGAGGTCTAGATATTTCAAAATAATTAGTTGACCAACAATCATAGTTAGTAACAACTTCACATATATGATCATAATTAATTTCTTTGTTTGATAATTTTTTCCATTCATCTTTAGTGATGTCATGCCCAGTTCCACCTATTTCATAACCCTCAAATTTCAATTGTATCATATTTTGATTTTCTTTTTATTAGTCAAATTAACACGAAAATATTAATTTAATGATAGAAAAACTAAAATTTTTCATAATGAATCATTTACAAATATAATAAGTGAAATATTAAAATATGATAGTTAGTCAAATATCATTTTTTTAATCTTATGCGTTTCTGTAAACTCTCTTAGCTTTTCAAGGTCTTTAAAGAAAAAGTTCGATAATTGGAGTATGTTGTGTACAAATTATCCTCAAGAATAATTTATTGTTTTTGGGGATAAATATTTTTAAACCGACCGCTAACGAGGTACTACTATAAGTAATTAAATAACTAAAAAACCAGAATAAATTATTATACTTGAATATTTAAATCATAGTCTTCACAAGATTCGGCAAAACTTTTATTAGCTTTATCAAGGTCATTAAAGTACACCAATCTAGTTATTTCTACTCCCCAGTTATCGTCTAAATCTTCTCCCTCAGTTTTTGCATATTTTAAAGGTTCTACTCCAAAACCATCTACTCCATCTGTTATAGCTAATTCTATAGCGTGCGCATAGGCATCTCCATCTTCGTTTAGGTATTTATCTAAGCAAACACGATATTTTTCTTTGTTATATTCTTGCATAATTAAATTTTTTATAATTTTCTGTTAATTTTAGGAATTCTTCCTATTTTATTAAAAAAAACCTGAATCATTAAATGTTCTAAAACTGAAGGTATTGTGAAAATTCCATCACCAATTTCGTAATAATAAATCTCTAAATTCTTTAACCTATAGTTCTTTTCAGAATAATTATTTGATTTAGAATCTATGTATTTTAAAAATTCTCCATCTAATTTATAAGGTGATGAACCATTTAGTATTCTACTTCTTATTCCTTGACTTGATTTAGTCTCTTCATCAATTACTTTACCTGATGACCCAATATAAATAATTCCATCTTTTTTTGTTTGAAATAAATAAACTCCTTTTGTTTTGTTTAAATTTGAATCTATTTTTTTCTTGAAATAATCTCTTGATTTGAATTCATCAAATCTTTTTAACTCAATTTTTTCTATATGAAACATCGAATTAAACTCTTCAACCAATTCTGTCACAAATAAATAACTTTTAGTTATGTTTTTTTTCATTTCCTATGGACAAAAGATTAGTCTGGTGAACATTGACATATAGATAATGTGAATTCCGTAGAACTTTTTGTTAATTTAATAAAAGCGTCTTTACTAATTTTATTAAAATCTTTATCAAAATAAATAAAGTTATAACCAATCGAGAGAGATAAATCAATAAACTCTTTTTTGAATTTATTGTCTGATTTTATATTTGTTTGTATTCCATCTTCGTCAATATTTAAAAACAAATCTTCCCTAAATAGTTTTAAATCAATTTCATCATAAAAACCCCAGCACTGCTCATCCCACAAATCTCTGTCATTATCCAATTTTTCTTTTAAAATATAATCTTCAACCGGGTCTTCCATAGAACAATTAAAAGGGACATTAATTCCAATAAAGTACATATAGTCTTAAAATTAGTTAGGTTTTAAATTTAAGAAATTTTTTCTAAAATTTAGCTTAAGATTAAATTTCCTCAACTTTTCTAAATCTTTCAAGAAACAGTTCGATAATTGGAGTACGTTGAGTACAATTTATCCCCAAGAATAATTTATTGTTTTTGGGGATAATTATTTTAAGTTTATCATAAACACTCAAATATAAATGGGACTTAAATATTACCAAATTTTTTCAAGAATATTTTTATTAAGTTAGCAATAAGTTAGAACAAAAAAAACATTAACCATAAATAGGTACAAATGATGTTAACAAATGATGAAAAGCAAAAGTTGCGAGAAGAATTTGCAGCGGATTCAGAAAGTATCCTAAAAAAGATTGATGCTACCAAAAAAAAACTTGATAGTAAGGATTGGCACTTTGCACAGTATCTTGATTTCATAAAAGAAGATTTAAAAAAATTTTTAATAAATGTCAAATTGAAATAATTATGGGAAAAGTTCTTAAAGCACACATAGCTAAGCGTAAGGTTAAAAAAGCTATTAAAAATGATGAATGGGATATCGATTTGAGAGAGTATAGTGAAATGGATGATGAAGCTGCCATTGTATTAGCTGAGTCCGAGAAAGTATTAGATCTTAGAGATTTAGAAGTCCTAACCGACAAAGCTGCCGAGTGTTTAGCAACACATAATAAGTCAATCGATCTTGCAAAAGTGTATGATTTGTCTAAAACTGCAGCAAAATTTTTAGCAGATAAAAGAAGTTTCATACATTTTGAGATGCCCACCATTACTGAAGATTTTGCGAAAATTTTTGCAAATGGTACAGCTAAACTAAAAATGACAAATCTGAAATCGTTAAATGGATCTGATGAGCATTTAGCATTTGCTAAATATCTAAAAGATACAAGGATGATTATTCATTGTTTTGCATTGTCCGATATTAATGATAGAATTTTAAAAGAGATACCAGAATTTAATAAGAAATAGAGTTAAATAACAGTTTGAGTCGGTTGTTACATACACTGGTGAAGTGATTGATTCAGATAGCCTTGGTTCTATATATACAATAGGTGTTGCTAAATTAGCAAACGATAAAACTGCAATTAACTTGTTCTCAAATATTAAATCCTGAGTAATACTACTTTTTGATTTTTAAACTCTTTACTAAATTCTCTTAACCTCATATTTTTTATAGGATTCTGTAAACTCTCTAAGTTTTTCAAGGTCTTTCAAGAAAAAGTTCGATAATTGGTCTACGTTGTGTACAAAAAAAAGGCCTCCATATGGAGGCCTTTTTATTATAGTTGGTTAGTTAGTAATATTTAGTTGACAATCAACTTTTTAGTTGCTTGTTGTGTGCCTAATGTCATTTGAACAAAGTATAATCCCGAATTTAATTCAGAAATATTAACTTCATTTTGAACATCAATTACACGTAACACAGATTTCCCAAGCATATCAAAAATTTCGATATCTAAATTCTCGTTAGAATTAATAGAAAATTGAACTGTATCTTTTGCCGGATTAGGGAACATTTTAAGCGTATTAAATACATTGTCGTCTAAACCTTGAGTAGCTTCTCTGTAGAAATAGATATTATCTAAGAATATTGGTCCATATGCCGGACCAGCGAGTACCATTTGAATTTGACCGATATTATCTCTTGATAATTCACCAGAACCCATAGTAGATATTTCAACATCTATACTAACCCAGCTACTAGTAGTTGTAACTGCAGCAGTATTTACAATATTGTGTTGAAATTCACCATCTCCAGCAAATTGTTGTAAAAATGTTTGTAAAACTTCACCTCCTGCAACTTCGCCCGTTACAAAATAATCTATGTGCATGTGTGTGAATGCACTCAAATCAACTCCATTGGGAATACCAAAAACGTATTGATAACCTCCTCCTGCAGTTGGAGCAGTTACCTTTAATGTATTGTCAGTACCACCAATAACAAAATCTTCAATTGTTGCTCCAGCAAAAGCATTTACTCCTGGTGTTTCGTTGGTATAAGCGTCTGATAATAAAGAAAATACATCGGAGGCATCTCTTGTAGGTGGGGTCGGTGCAGTTGTTGTTGGACCTTCAGGAAGAGGGCAAGCACCAAAAACATCATTATGGTCTTCACCTGCTGCGTGTACTCTATTAGCATAAGTTGAGTTATCAGTATCAATTGATGGATCATTGTTATCGCAAGATAACAAATCCTCTGTAACACCGGTAGTTGTATTAACCCATTTATATTGAAATGCACTTGATGGATCTACAAGTACAGTGTGCGTACCATCTCCATTATCTACAGCTCCCGGACCATGAAATTCTGACCATCCATTCGAACTATAGTCTATAACTAAATTTTCTCCAGCTGGAGCAGTAACAACCAATTCTGGATAATCTACTCCAGGTTGTCTGAATGAATTAAAGAAATAAGTTTGTGCAACAACATCGGTTGTTGACGCTGTTATAGCTCTATTACAATAGCTATCATAATCTGTTAAAATAGTCTCATTTGTTGGAAGATTTGCTGCTAAATCATTATCAACTCCTCCTCCTCCAACAAGTGGAATCAAGTCTTCAAATGTTGGTGTAGCTGAAGTGTAAAGAATCCATTTGTATTCAATTACAGTACCTGCGGCAACGTTTTCAAAAGTGTAAGAATAGGTTCCATCACCATTATCAAATGCCGCAGCTTCTGCCCAACCGTTCTGATTTGATTGTATGTTTACACCTCCTGGGTTTTCAGATACATCCACAGTTACTGTAGTTGTTGGTGGAGTTGAATAAAAATAAATATTATCTAGGTAAACCGTACCTGATCCTACAAATTTTAATTGAAATATATCTGACAAAACAACGTTAGAAAAATTACTAGCAAGATCAAGATCTATACTAGTCCATGTTCCACCAGTTGAAGTAACTGAGATTAAATTTTCTTGACCAGTACTTATCGGTGTAAACTGAATTGTTGCTTCATTAGCAGTCCACACATCAAAATGAACCTTTGTCATTGCAGTCATATCTGTTGTTGGAAACTCAGTACCCTGATAATTCAAATTTGAATATTCAATTACATTGTTTGTCCCCTCTCCTGTTGGATCATATGCTGTATTTACAGCAGTTGACTGCCCCCAACTAGGGTTGAAATTTGTACCTGATATGTCCGTGTAAGCATCGCTATAAATTGAAATAACGTCACCAGCATCTACTGTTGGAGTTGGTGCGTTTGTTGTAGGAGATGTTGAAAGTGGTTCAGAATAAAAATAAATATTATCTAGGTAAACCGTACCTGATCCTACAAATTTTAATTGAAATATATCTGACAAAACAACGTTAGAAAAATTACTAGCAAGATCAAGATCTATACTAGTCCATGTTCCACCAGTTGAAGTAACTGAGATTAAATTTTCTTGACCAGTACTTATCGGTGTAAACTGAATTGTTGCTTCATTAGCAGTCCACACATCAAAATGAACCTTTGTCATTGCAGTCATATCTGTTGTTGGAAACTCAGTACCCTGATAATTCAAATTTGAATATTCAATTACATTGTTTGTCCCCTCTCCTGTTGGATCATATGCTGTATTTACAGCAGTTGACTGCCCCCAACTAGGGTTGAAATTTGTACCTGATATGTCCGTGTAAGCATCGCTATAAATTGAAATAACGTCACCAGCATCTACTGTTGGAGTTGGTGCGTTTGTTGTTGGGCCCGATGGGGTAACAATAGCATCACCAACTGGTCCACTAATATTATCAACATAGGTAGTACTTTCAAATGGCTGTGGATGAAAATCTGCAGCTGCAGCATCATAATTTGGGAAAAAAATCAATAATTTAAACTGATCATTAGGAGGTGATGCTATAGTACTAAAGTTAGCATTTAAAGTTTCCCAGCCAGATCCTCCATGAGACACACTTGTCTGTGTAAAGACAGCGGCACCTGATTCAGTTTGCTCTAACTTTACTAGAAAATCAATAGCGGTATCTGAATAAATATCAAATGATATTATTTGATCTGTTGAAGTTCTCAAATCTATATAATTGTCTTGAAGAGACATTTGAGCATTTTGCCAAGGAAAAATTCCAGCAGGATAAGGCCATGCAGTGTCATCACTTGCAGCACTGACAATTTTACCTGCCAAACCATTATTAGAGGTGTCTCCAGGAACAGCTTCCACTGAAACAGATGCTAATCCTGAATCACCATTCCAATTATCTCCAACTGTAACCCCAGAGTCGAAAGTCACAGGGAAAGATTGAGAAAAACCAAAAGTAAACGCAATGAGCGTTATAAATAAAGTAATTTTTTTCATATTAGTAAATTTTAAAATTTGTTTAAACAAATATAGTATATCGTTTTCGTCAAAAAATTAAACAAAACAATACAAAATTCATACAAATTGAAGATTTTTACTGTTTTATGAGTAATATCGATAATATTAACCTCATAAAATTATTAATATCATTTACGAAAACGATTGTAAGCAGTGAAATTGATAATACTCACATGTATGTATATACTTTAATGTATAGCAATTGTATGGTTTTTTTTAACAATGTTTAATAGCAATTGATAACCATACATTATCTTTATACTTTAGATTTATATAAAATTAATAAACAATGACCATTATGAGTAAAACCTATTACGATCCCGCAGATTTAAAAAAATTTGGAAAAATAACAGAGTGGAATGAAGAGCTTGGAACAAAGTTTTTTGACTATTATGGTAAAGTTTTTGAAGAAGGGGCGTTAACCTCTAGAGAAAAATCTCTTATTGCTTTAGCCGTAGCCCATGTTGTCAAATGTCCGTACTGTATAGATGCTTACACCAAAGACGGTTTGGAACGTGGCATTACAAAAGAAGAAATGATGGAAGCCGTCCATGCCGGTGCCGCTATTGAGAGTGGTGCAACCCTTGTACATGGGGTTCAAATGATGAACAAATATGACAAACTTTCAATTTAAGGATGCTAAAGAAATCGTTAAAACAACGTCAAAGCCCCTTGTCATCGCCAGAGCATCAATTGAATGTTTTGGCCAACGGCATTTTTAAAAAAGAGGGGTTGCCTTCTTTTAAAACGAGTCTAGAAAAGAGTAATCTCTTTCCATTAAAGCCAAATCCTCTTGAAATTTTACAAATCAACTTGGGATATATGTGCAATCAAGTTTGTGCTCATTGTCATGTCGATGCTGGGCCAGACCGCAAAGAAATCATGACTAAAGAAACCATGCAACTCTGCCTTGAAGTGCTTAAAAAATCGAATGTCACTACTTTAGATTTAACTGGAGGAGCTCCAGAAATGAATCCAAACTTTAGGTGGTTTGTAGAGCAAGCTCATAAAATTGGTGTTCAAGATTTTATTGTACGATCAAATTTGACCATTATTATGGCCAATAAAAAGTATCATGATCTTCCAGAATTTTTTAAAAACCATAATATTCATGTCATATCCTCTATGCCGCATTGGACCAAAGGAAAAACCGACAAACAACGGGGAGATGGAGTGTTTAATTCGTCTATTGAATCTTTAAAAAAATTAAACAAAATTGGTTATGGCTTAAAAAATTCCAATTTAAAATTAGATTTGGTTTATAATCCCTCCGGAGCATTTTTACCTACTAATCAAAACAGCTTAGAATTAGACTTTAAAAAAGCGCTTTATGATGATTTTGGAATAGAGTTTCACAATCTTTTTGCCATTACAAATTTACCCATAAGTAGATTTTTAGATTATCTTATCGCTTCAGAAAATTACGAAGATTACATGTATGCATTGGTAAAGGCGTTTAACCCAATGGCCGTTGACAACGTGATGTGTAAAAACACCCTTTCTGTGGGGTGGGATGGCTATTTGTACGACTGTGATTTTAATCAAATGCTCAATTTAAAACTCAAGGATCCAATTGCACATATAAAAGATTTTGATGAAACCGCTCTACAAAAACGAACCATCCAAATTTCGCAGCATTGCTACGGCTGTACTGCTGGCGCTGGAAGTAGTTGTCAAGGGGCTGTGGTGTAATAAAAAAAGAAAAAATGTATGAGTAATTCGCTAATAATGGTTTTTGTTAGAAACCCCGAGCTAGGTCGTGTAAAAACCCGTTTGGCTAAAACTATTGGTGATCAAGCGGCCTTGGAAATTTATGAAATCCTTAGTAAACATACGGCTAAAATAATTAGTGAAATAGATTCAGATAAACTTATCTTTTATTCCGAAAAAATTCAAGACAATGATATTTGGACAGTAATTAATTGTAAAAAACAAATACAAACTAAAGGAGATTTAGGTGAAAAAATGCTTGATGCTTTTCAGTATGGATTTTCATTGGGCTATAAAAAAATTATTATTATTGGAAGTGATCTTTATAGCTTACGCCCAAAGCATATTGAATCCGCTTTTGAGCAGCTGGAAAATTATGATGTGGTTATTGGACCTGCACTAGACGGCGGGTATTATTTATTAGGATTAAATTCTGTAATCCCCGAAATTTTTAAACAAAAACAATGGAGTACTTCCTCTATTCTTAAAGACACATTATCTGATCTAAAAAAATTTAATGTCAACTTGCTAGAACCTTTAAATGATATTGATACTTACGAAGACTTAAAAAAAGAACCTCTACTCTTAAAACAAATAAATATATGATTAAACTCATCAATGAAACCGTAGATTATTTAAAAGAAAAGGGGTTTGAGACTCCAAAAATTGGCATCATATTAGGAACTGGACTTGGGCAACTTATCCATCAAATCGAAATAATTAGCGAAGTCAGCTATAATCATATTCCAAATTTCCCCACGGCAACCGTTGAATTTCACAAAGGAAAACTCATTTATGGAAAAATTGCAGGGCAAACGGTAATGGTCATGCAAGGTCGCTTTCATTTGTACGAAGGTTACTCTTTACAAGATGTGACCTACCCCATACGAATAATGCATGCGCTTGGCGTCAATCGTTTATTAGTTTCAAATGCTGCTGGTGCAATTAACCTTAACTTTAAAAAAAGTGAGTTGATGCTCATCGAAGATCATATCAATTTACAAGGCGGGTCACCTCTAGCATTTAAAGGGGTTGAACTTCTAGGGGAGCGCTTTGTAGATATGAGTGCTCCATATGACAATCAAATGAATACACTTTTAAAGTCTATTGCAGAGAAAAAAAACATCACACTTCATAGTGGTGTTTATACTAGTGTATTTGGCCCCCAACTCGAAACACGTGCAGAATATAGAATGCTAAAACTCATAGGAACAGATGCTGTTGGCATGAGCACTGTTCCAGAAGTTATTGTTGCCAATCATTTGGGTATAAAAGTTTTAGCTATTTCTGTTATTACTGACGAATGTGATGCGGATAACTTAAAGCCTGTAGACGTTCAAAACATCATTAGCATGGCTGCAATTGCAGAACCAAATATGATTACTTTATTTAAAGAACTTATTGTGCATTTATAGAGCTTAATCTTTCAATTTGACTCAAATTGAGTAAATTTGTAAAAAATAAAGTTTTATGACCCAAAATAAAAATCCTAACTTCTTGAAGTGGGGTATAAAATACTCATTAAGTGCTGCAGTAACCGGTATGTTATGCTGTGTTGCTCCAGCTGTTTTATTTATGTTTGGGCTAATGGGCGGGGTATATGCCATTTCATTTGCAGACTTTTTTTATAATGAAGATGGAAGCTCGGGGACAGGAGCTTGGATTCTCAAAATTTTTGCTTTAGCTATTGGATTTTATGGCATATATAGCTTTCGCAAAAAACAAAATCAATGTTCCATAGACCCAAAACGCAAGAAAAAAAATTTAATCTTACTCATTGGCATCATTGTTATCCTTGGAATTGGTCTTTTTCTAAGTTTTGAAAAATGGTCGGCATGGTACTTTGATGAATATATTGTTCCTGCACAACAAAAAGAATTAAATATAAAGAACTAAGTTCTATTGAAACCAATTATAAAAGTCATTATACCAGCTTACAACGAAGCTGAAGCAATTGTAAATGTAATTAATGATATTCCAAATTCTGTAGAAGAAATTATTGTAGTCAATAATGATTCGACAGATGCTACCCCTGAAAATGCAAAAAAATCTGGAGCTACAGTCCTCTTTGAAGCAAAAAAAGGGTATGGTTATGCTTGCTTAAAAGGCATGGATTATATTGAAAATTCGAAAGGAAAAACAGACATTATTGTTTTTTTAGATGGCGATTACAGCGACTACCCCGAAGAGCTTGAAAAAATCGTTACTCCCATTACTGAAAATAACATAGACTTTGTTTTAGGAACTAGAACGCAATTAGTAACAGAAAAAGGAGCAATGCAACCACAACAAATTTTTGGTAATTGGCTAGCAACAACTTTGATGAGATTATTTTTTAAATCAAAATTTACTGATTTAGGACCATTTAGAGCCATCAAATATCCAGTGCTAAAATCACTTCAAATGGAAGACAAAACCTATGGTTGGACTGTGGAGATGCAACTCAAGATTTTAAAAAAACAATATAATTATATTGAAGTCCCTGTAAATTATCGCAATAGAATTGGTGTTTCAAAAGTGTCTGGTACATTAAAAGGTAGTATATTTGCGGGGATCAAAATCTTAACTTGGATATTCAAATACAGTTTTAAATAATGTTCTTAGAGACCATCATTATTGCTATATATTCCACTGCACTCATTCTTATTTTTATGTATGCATTGGCACAATTGAACCTTCTTTTTAATTATTTAAGTGCCGAAAGATCCGATAAAACTGATAAGAAATTTGATTTATCAGACCCAAATCAAGTCCCATTTGTAACCGTTCAGCTACCTGTTTATAATGAGCTGTATGTTATGGAACGCTTGCTTAATAATATCGTAAAACTAGACTACCCAAACCATAAATTAGAAATTCAGGTCTTAGACGATTCTACCGACGAATCTGTAGAATCAACCGCAAAACAGATCAAACTTTTACAAGAAAAAGGATTTGACATACAACATATTAAAAGAGAAAATCGCAATGGATTTAAGGCTGGAGCACTCAAAGAAGGATTGACCGTTGCAAAAGGAGAATTTATTGCAATTTTTGATGCCGATTTTCTTCCCAAATCAGACTGGCTAAAACGTACAATACCCTATTTCAAAAATGATAAAATTGGAGTTGTTCAAACCCGCTGGGGACATATCAATAGAGAATATTCGATTTTAACAAGAGTTCAAGCTTTTGCACTTGATGCCCATTTTACTTTAGAACAAGTCGGCCGAAACATAAAGGGTCATTTTATTAATTTTAATGGTACTGCTGGAATATGGCGAAAAACATGCATTATTGATGCTGGAAATTGGGAGGGTGACACCCTTACCGAAGATTTGGATTTAAGTTATCGTGCTCAATTGAAAAATTGGGAATTTAAATATTTAGAAGACGTTGAAACCCCTGCCGAACTTCCTGTTGTTATTAGTGCAGCGCGCTCTCAACAATTTCGCTGGAACAAAGGCGGAGCTGAAAATTTTAGAAAAATGATTGGTCGTGTTTTTTCAAGTAAAAACCTCTCTTTTAAAACAAAAATTCATGGCATGCTACACCTGCTCAATAGCACCATGTTTTTGAATGTTCTTATTGTAGGGATTCTAAGTATACCGATGCTATATATTAAAAATGAATACGCACACCTTAAAGCTTACTTCTATGTGATAAGCTTTTTTGTGATTAGTACACTTATATTTTTCGTTTGTTATTGGTTTATGTACAAAAAAACATATGGTTCCAGTCTAAAAAATTTTGTACAATACATTGCCTTGTTTTTTACATTTTTCTCCATAGCAATGGGCTTTTCTCTTCACAATTCTATTGCCGTAATTGAAGGACACATGGGAAAGCGGAGTGAATTTGTAAGAACTCCAAAATTCAATATCAATTCCATTTCAGACAGTTGGAAAAACAATAAATACTTGCGAAAAAAACCATCTCTAAATGTTATCCTAGAAGGTTTACTTATGATTTATTTTGCCTTTGGAATGTACAGCGCCTTTATTGTTGGCGATCAAGGTGGCGATTTTGGATTGTTCCCATTTCATTTGATGCTATTTATTGGATTCGGCTTTGTGTTTTATAATTCTATTAAATCCAAAATCTAAATTGCCTGGCAATGAGCTCAAGGCAAATCAACACAAATAAACTCACTTTTCTTTTTTGGAGTATTCTCTCTATTGTTGCTTACTTCTACTTTTCTTACGCCTTAAAACGCTACGATCATATCAATTTAGGCATTAGTATAGCATTGCTTTTTACGGGCTATTATTTTATTTTAAAAACACCCATAAAGTATTCCTTAATGGTTGGCTTAGGTGTTGTTTTTAGATTAATTTTCTTGTTTAGTATCCCAAATTTATCACAAGATTTCTACCGTTTTATATGGGACGGACAATTAATCATCAATGGCCTAAATCCATATTTATTCACTCCAAATGAACTCATAAACACACATCATACTTTGTTTACACAAATGGAACCCCTTTACAAAGGAATGGGAGCTCTGAGTGCTCAACACTTTTCCAATTACCCACCCATCCATCAACTCCCTTTTGTTATAGCAGCATTGATTTCTAAAAACTCTATTTTGGGCAGTGTGATTATTTTAAGAATCATCATCATTTTAGCAGACATTGGAATTCTTATTTATGGAAAAAAATTATTAGAGTTATTAAAATTACCTACACAAAATATTTTCTATTATTTCCTGAATCCATTAGTTGTAATAGAACTTACTGGAAACCTTCATTTTGAAGCTCTAATGCTTTTCTTCTTAGTGGTATCGCTCTATTTTTTGTATAAACAAAAACTTATACATTCAGCTATTTTTATGGGATTTTCAATCCTAACAAAACTTTTACCTGTGTTCTTTTTACCATTACTGATAAATCGTCTTAAATTTAAAAAAACACTTCTTTATTCCACATTAATAATAGGCTGTATTATTGTCTTATGTTTGCCTTTTTTTGAATTTCAATTTTTAAAAATTTATGGCAAGACCGTAGGGCTTTGGTTTACAAATTTTGAATTCAACTCTAGTTTTTACAGTCTAGGAAAGTCGGCAATGTCAAAGAATTTTGGAATTCAACTTATAGAACATATGCCATATGTTGTACCATTTTTAATGGCTGTTTTTACCTTATACTTTTCGCTTCAAAAAACAACTGAAACTAAAAAAATAATACAGTCATTCTTTTGGATTTTGACCATTTATTTTCTTATGTCAACAACCGTTCACCCTTGGTATATAACTACACTAGTTTTTTTAAGTTGTTTTACTAACTATAAATTTGCATTGGCATGGAGTGCCACTATATTTTTTAGCTACTTTGCCTACCACAAAAGTGGAGTTGAGTCAAACACACTTTTTGAATTAATAGAATACGTTTCTGTTGGAATAGTTCTTTTATTTGAACGTATTAAAAACAAAACTACTACAACATCATCATTAAGCTGAGTTCATGCTCAGAAAGATGCTTCCAATGTCCTCTTGGCAAGTCTTTTTTGGTTAGTGGACCAATAGAAACACAGTCAAGTTTTTGAATTTCATAATTAAAATGTGTAAAAATAGTCCGTAAAAGCGTGTTTCCTGTATTCTTTATTTTGATGCCAACTTCATTTTTCTTTGCACCTTCAACATAACTTATGTCTTCAACTCGAATAAGCTTCCCTTTATGTTTGAAGCCTTCTTGAATTTGTTTTAAATGCTCAAATTTTAATGGTTTATCAAGCTCCACATGAAAAAGCCGTGCAACACCATTTTTGGAATTGGTGAATTTAGCATGTATTTTTTCATCATTAGTAAATAAAATCAACCCTAGAGAGTTTCTTCCCAAACGTCCAATTGGACGAATATTTGAAGTACTTGCTTTGGCTACCAAATCCATTACTGTACGCCCTTTACCCTCGCTTGTTGTGGTTGCAAAACCTTTAGGCTTGTTCAGTAGAACATAAGCTTTTTGCTCTGGATTGATGCGAGCACCATCAAAACGAACATCATCATTTGGTTTTACTTTGTAGCCCATTTCTGTAACTACTTTTCCATTTACAATTACATTTCCAATACTAATGAACATATCGGCCTCACGTCGAGAACAAACACCAGAATTAGAAATAAATTTATTCAAGCGAATTAAGGATGACTTTTTATTTCCTTGAACAGAAGAAGACTTCTTTGGTGTTTTTTTATGGCGTTGATTGACTGACATGATTAATTTTTGTCAAAGGTACTGTATAAAATAAGAATTAGAGTTGATCTCTCTAAAAAATCTTATTGATGATTAAGGCAGGGTCAAGAAGTATTATACTTAAAACCCCCAAGAAAATTAAGACTTTTAATATGTTATGAATGCGATGATACTGTTTTATGGAAGACGTTTCCCAAGTCATTAAAAGAGTAATAATTAGAGTTAAAATAGAGCCCCAAAAGAAATAATCCATAAGCCCTAAATCAAAATTTAAAACTAAATTTAATGAAATGCTAATATTTATAAAAACGAATACTGTAATCATCAATTTGGTTGAACGCTCTCCATAAATCACAGGAACAGTTTGATAATTTAAAGCTAAATCACCTTTTATATTTTCTAAATCCTTTATCAGTTCTCGCATCGCCAAAATGAGAAAAAGATAAAACCCAAAAACAAAAATTAACTGATTATAATTTTGAAAATATAGAAAAATAGCAAAAAATGGAACTATTGAAAGCAAGGCCGACGTTAGATTTCCTACAATTGGCATTTTTTTTATTTTATGTGAATAAAGCCAAATGGAAAAAATATAACATACAAAAAATAAAACCGCACGAAAAGATATTGCACTTGCAGCAAGGAGGACTAAAAAATTTAAAATAAAATAGAGTTTAAGTTTTGTTTGTTGACTTACGACTTGATCCAATATAAATTTTTGAGGCCTATTGATTAAATCTTTTTCTTGGTCATAAAAATTATTGATGATATATCCAGAGGCAACAGCACCTAACGTAGCCAAAACGATTGTAAACAAATAGAGGTCCAACAAAACATCTAACAGCGTAGAACCTGGCGACAAAATAAAAATTGATGTCAGATACTGCGCCAAAAGAATAAGAGCAATATTATAGCCTCGAACTACAGAAAATATACTTAGCAACTTTAGCAAAGTATGTTTCTTAAAAATGTTCATGTGTTGATTTTAGAAGTTGTAAACGACTTCTAATTTATAATCAGAAAGTACTTTTTGTGCTTTTTGAATGTCTTCTGTAAAGCCCAAAATATATCCGCCACCGCCAGAACCACATAGCTTTAAGTAATACGAATTTGACTCAATGCCAGCTTGCCATATTTGGTGAAACTTTTTTGGTATCATTGGCTTGAAGTGGTTGAATACAATTTTAGACAATTGTTTTGTGTTTTGAAATAACGACTTTAAATCGCCTTTAAGAAAGTCTTCTACACAAGCATCGGTATGTTTTATGAATTGGTTCTTAATCATTTTTCTAAAGCCTTCTTGCTTCATTTTGTCCATAAAGATTTGGACCATTGGAGCGGTTTCGCCAATTATCCCACTATCCAATAAAAAAACAGCACCTTTACCTGAAGCATTTTGAGAAGGAATGCCTGTGGCTTCAATATGATCTTTGGAATTGATTAAAATAGGAAGACTTAAATAGCTATTGAGAGGGTCTAAACCTGAAGATTTTCCGTGAAAAAAAGATTCCATCTCAGAAAAGATTGCCTTTAAGGTTAACAACTTCTCGCGCGTAAGATTCTCCAGAACAGTAATTTTTTCGTGAGCATATTTGTCGTAAATTGCCGCAACTAATGCCCCACTACTCCCTACGCCATAACCCTGAGGTATTGAAGAATCAAAATACATTCCATTAGAAATATCTTTGGCCAATGCTTCAAGATTAAACGTCACTAAATTTGTGTCCATTGAATGCAAATAATCCAAGTAATTGAGTAACGTTTCATTTGATGCTTTGGCTGAACCCGAAAGATTTTTATCCAATTTTAAGGCGCCATTATAAAAGTTGTAGGGAATAGAAAGTCCCTTGGAATCTTTGATGATTCCATATTCTCCAAACAACAAGATTTTTGAATAAAAAAGTGGTCCTTTCATATCTTAATTAATTCATTTCAAATATACATTAATTTTCGATGCGTTTTGCCCCATTGCCAACATTATCAAGAATATATTGTTTATTTTGACAATACACAGACAATTCATTTTGAATAAATAATTCTACTTTTTGAGCGTATTCTTTTGGATATAACACATGAACATTTGCCCCTGCGTCAAGGGTAAAACAAACAGGAATATTAGTGTTTTTTCTGTAAGTCCATATCGAATTAATAATCTCTAAAGTATTGGGTTTCATAAGAATAAAATAGGGATCGCTACTCATCATCATGGCATGGAGCGTAAGTGCTTCCTTTTCTACAATGGTTATAAACCCATTTAAATCCCCCGATTTTAGTATTGGTATCAATTGATTCAAATGAGCATGTGCTTGTTCAAAACGCGACTGTGCAAATGGATGATTGTGCATTAAATCATGCCCAACAGAGCTACTTACTTGTTTTTCACCTTTATCAACCAATAAAATTGCATCTTGATAGGTTTTAAAAACATCATGAACTTCAAACGGATATTGAATACCCTCCAAATCAGAACTTCCCAAAATAGCATCGTGTACACCCCAAACAACAAGTTCGCCCTCAATACTTCGACAAGCACTTCCAGATCCTAATCGTGCTAAAAATGACGCTTTTCGTTTCAAAAAATCAGCATCAACATTTGAATACACCAATTCTTCCAATGCTACAATACACATAGCCAAAGCACTCATGCCAGATGCAGAGGATGCAATTCCAGAACTGTGAGGAAATGTATTGCTTGTTTTGATATCAAAATGAAAATCTTTTACATAGGGTGCATAAGGAAATATCCTTTCAAAGAATTGTTTAATTTTTACTCTAAAATCAGAAGCTTTCTTCTCATCCAAAAACACTTCAAAAGAAAAATCATCTGAGTTTTTGGACGAAAATTCTAAAACAGTTTCTGTTTTACAATGATTTAAGGTGAAACTTACAGATGGATTTGCAGGAATTTGATGCGGTTTTTTGCCCCAATATTTTACCAAAGCAATATTGCTTGGAGAGGTGTACCCGACGGAACCTGCATCAATTTTTTTTATGGGGGTGTTGGGTATAAATTCTTCTACAAGCATAAAATTATAATCATCGTTTACAAAGATACTAACTTCATTTTGTTTTTTTGTTATTTGCTGAGTTCTTGTGCAGCAATATAGGCACTTGTCCACGCATTTTGAAAATTAAAGCCGCCTGTCACGCCGTCAATATTTAAAATTTCACCAGCAAAAAATAGATTTTTAAATCGTTTACTTTCATACGTTTTAAAATTAATCTCTTTCAAATCTAAACCTCCAGCAGTTACAAACTCTTCTTTAAATGTGCTTTTTCCATCCACTTCAAAAACAGCTGAAGTCAACTGTTTTACAAGATTTTGAAGTTGAATTTTTGTTACCTCTGCCCAACGTAAATTTTTTTCAATTTTCGAAGCTTCAACAAGCTGTTCCCACAAACGCTTTGGAATAGAAAATAATGGTGTTTTTCTAACTAATTTTTTTACAGATTCTAATTTTTGATTCCCTAAAAACTGTAAACATGCTGCTGAATCTTGTTGAATAAAGTTGATTTGAATCTTAAACTTATAGTTCAATTTTGCCAATTCAATGGCACCATAGGCCGATAATTTCAAAATAGCAGGAGCGCTTAAACCAGAATGTGTTACTAATAATGGTCCACTAGAACTTAAATTAGTTCCAAGTACTTGAATATGAACATTTTGAGCTACAATACCTGGTATGCTTTTTAAACGACTATCATTGCTATTAAATGTAAAAAGAGAGGGTACAGCGGGTACTATTGTATGACCTAAAGTTTTGAGTACGTTCCAAATTTTCGGGTTACTTCCCGTTGCTAAGATTAATTTTTTACATTCAAAATCAGCTTTTGTGGTTTCAACTTGCCAGCCATCTGATAGCTGATTTATAGACCTAACTGAATGATTTTTTTTGATTTCAATTCCAAATTTATGAGTTTGTTTTAAAAAACAGTCAATAATGGTTTGAGATGAATTTGAAACAGGAAAAACACGTCCATCTTCTTCAATTTTAAGTGGAACACCATGCTTTTCAAACCACTCCATAGTGTCACCAGTCATAAAGTTGTGAAAAGGACCCTTCAATTCTTTTTCGCCCCTTGGATAATAGGCAACTAGTTCATTTGGAATAAATTTTGCGTGAGTGACATTGCAACGACCACCACCAGAAATTTTTACTTTCGAGAGAACAGCATTTCCTCTTTCTAAAATTACAATCCTTAAATCAGGGTTCATTTGTGCCGTATTTATTGCTGCAAAAAAACCTGCAGCACCACCACCCACAATAATGATATCGAATTTTTCCATGTCTTAAAACTAAAAAAAGCTCCTCAAACAGAGAAGCTTTTTTCTTTTGTAGTGCGGGCGGGGAGACTCGAACTCCCACACCTCGCGGCACTAGATCCTAAGTCTAGCGTGTCTACCAATTCCACCACGCCCGCTACATTACCCTAATAAAGGGACGCAAATATAAACAATAGTTTATAAATTCAAATGCAACTGTAGAAAATTATTTGATTGCATTTCGTAATTTTGAAAAAAACAAAAAAAACGCATGAAAGGACTCACAACCTATATTGAAACTCACAAAGACCGATTTCTTAACGAATTGTTTTCATTACTGAAACTTCCATCAGTAAGCGCAGATTCAAACTATAAAAAAGATGTTATTGCTACTGCAGAATTTATAGCCAATAGCTTAAAAGAAGCAGGTTGCGACAGTGTAGAAATTTGCGAAACCGAGGGCTATCCAATCGTCTATGGCGAAAAAATTACAGATCCAAAACTACCTACAGTACTTGTTTATGGGCACTATGATGTACAACCTGCAGACCCTATTGAACTTTGGGACTCCCCCCCATTTGAACCCATTATCAAAAAAACAGAATTGCACCCTGAAGGTGCTATTTTTGCACGAGGCGCTTGTGATGACAAAGGTCAAATGTATATGCATGTTAAAGCATTGGAATTTATGACCTCAACAAATCAATTACCTTGTAATATTAAATTTATGATTGAAGGCGAAGAGGAAGTAGGCAGCGAAAATTTAGGCACATTTGTAAAAAATAATACGGAAAAACTCAGCAATGATGTCATTCTCATTTCGGATACAGGGATGATTTCAAAAGACACACCATCCATTACTACTGGGCTTCGTGGTTTGAGTTATGTAGAAGTTGAAGTTACAGGGCCAAATCGGGACTTACACTCTGGTATTTATGGCGGAGCTGTTGCCAATCCTATTAATGTACTTACAAAAATGATTGCCTCTTTACATGACGAAAACAACCATATCACCATTCCAGGTTTTTATGATAAAGTAGAAGAACTATCCAAAAAGGAACGAGAAGCAATGGCAGAGGCTCCATTTTCTTTAGAAGACTACAAAAAAGCCCTTGATATTGACGAAGTTTATGGTGAAAAGGGATATACTACAAATGAAAGAAATTCTATTCGACCAACGCTTGACGTTAATGGTATTTGGGGTGGCTACACAGGGGAAGGCGCAAAAACAGTCATTGCGAGTAAGGCCTATGCCAAAATTTCAATGCGTTTGGTGCCACACCAAGATCACAATGAAATTACAGCACTTTTCAAAACACATTTTGAAAGCATTGCTCCAAAGGGAGTACGTGTTAAAGTGACGCCACACCATGGTGGTCAAGGGTATGTAACTCCTATTGATAATATTGGTTATCAAGCGGCATCAAAGGCGTATTTCGATACTTATGGTAAGAATCCCATTCCACAACGTGGTGGCGGAAGCATTCCAATTGTAGCACTTTTTGAAGAACATCTCAAAAGTAAGACCATATTGATGGGCTTTGGACTAAATAGCGATGCTATACACTCCCCCAACGAGCATTATGGTGTTTTTAACTATCTAAAAGGCATTGAAACGATTCCTTTGTTTTATAAATATTTTGTGGAGTTGAACTAAGACAAACAGTAGTTAGTTATAATTTAATTGTCTACGTTGTTTTTTTGTCATATTCTTTACCACCATAGCATAACTGTGTGAAATAAACTCAAACAATAATTTTCGTGGTATTTCATTGGTTTCTAGATGTATTGTATTCCAGTGTTTTTTATTGGCATGAAACCCTGGTACAATACAACTATAATTTTCTCTCAGTTCAATAGCATGTTCTGGGTCGCATTTTAATGTAATTGAGGGCAGGCCCTCCTCCCATTGTTTTAAAGGACAAAGAGCAAAAATTTTTCCCAAAACTTTAAATACTAAAGTATCCTTATCAAAAGGAAAATCCTCAGTAGATTCTGGTTGTTGTAAACAAAATTCTCTTATCTCATCTATGCACATTCAATTTGTTTTTGAGTGAACTGCTCTAACTCTAAAGCCGAATAATCCAAAGTCCAACCAATGGTTTGAACAATTTGTTCCATCAAACCAATAGTTTCTAAAGCTTCTTGTTGTGCTTTTTCTAATAATCCGCTTTTGGGAATTTTATCCACAATATGTTGCTTTGCAGATTTTTGAAGTTGTGTCAAATCTTCAGCTTTAAATTTATTAAAATAGCCTTCTTTTTTATCATAATATTCCAATTGTGTTTCTATAGAAATCAATTCAGATTTTGGAAAATCTCTTAATATTATTTTTTTTTGACTAGAGTCAGATTCTATTTTAATTTTGGTCAAATCAAATCCAACATGTGCTGTTGCGCTAACAATAACAAGGGCTTTTTTGTGGCTTGAAACAAGATTTAAAAATTTTTGTTGTACATCTTGATAATTATAAATTTCGGTAAAATTCCCCTCAACACTAATACACTTACATACCGATTTTATACGCTCCAAAAGCACAAGAGACTGTATTTGTATTTTTTGCATTGATTGGCGCCCTTTTAAGAATAAAAAAAAGAATACAGCACATAAAACGCCCAATAACAATCCAATAAGTAGGTCCATATCAATCAAATAATTTGTACAGCACCGGTTTGCTTGGGGAAGCATCATTTTGAAACGGTGCGATAAGCAAATTTAAAATATATTTTCCATCTTCAACTTTATTCGGCACATAAATCATTTCTGTTATAGTCGCTTCCATTCGCACCTCTCCATCAACGTCCCAAAAGGCTTTGTGCGCCAATAGGTCTCCATCATCTTTTTCTTTATCCACACTAGGCATATCCACCAACAAATGCTTTACCCCTTTATTTCGCAGGTAAATGGCTGCAGCTTCCGACAAATACGGTGGATTGGTATGAGCATATTGTCTGCTTAATTTGTCTTTGGTATTGGGTAATGTTCTAATTACAACCGCTTCGCGTTTTTTATTTCCAATCGCGTAGCGCAATTGTTTTTCTGAAATGATAAAATCGTTGTCTTTTGATTCTGGAACAACGGTAACCACTTCCGCCACAAACAAAAATTGTTTCAAACATGAATTGATGCTATAGACTTCTTCTGTGATATGCCCTACACACTCTGTGTGTGTACCATGGGCATGAGGGTTGAATTCAATTGAATTAAAATTAACTGAAGCGCCCTGTTTTACACTCCCTGTCCAATTTTTAATTTTTGCAGGATAAATTTTTGGTGGTGGTAAATACCACGCATTAACATTGTCCTTTGCAGCTCTAAGTGGGATAGAAATATCTATTGGTTGATCAACAAAAATGGTATAAGTTCGACTATTGGCATGAATAATTGCTTTCATAAAAAAATGAGGTTTTCTATAAATTTAATAAAAATTTATAGGATAAATAAATCTGAAGCAATTCCATCGCAAAAAAACTTACCTTTTTGGGTTGTTTTCAGAACATCATTTTCCAAGACTAAGGTTTTGGAATTCATATGTTTTTTAGCATTTTTTAGAAGTTGATTTTTAAATTCCACGCCATATTCCTCTTCAGTTTTTGAAAGTGAAATACCCCACATCGTCCGAAGTCCTGTCATCAGGTATTCGTTAAAACGATTCGCAGGGGTTAATAATTCCTTAGTCAATGGGAGTTGATCTTTTTCTAAAGTTTTGATGTATTTGGTATTACTGGAAACATTCCAAGATCGTTTTTTTCCATCAAAAGAATGGGCAGAAGGACCAACACCAAGGTAGGGTTTCCCCAACCAATAACTTGTGTTGTGTTTTGAAAACGTATCTGGTGTTCCAAAACTACAAACTTCATAGTGTATCAAACCTGCTTTTTTGGTGTCTTCAATCAAAATTTGAAAATGAGATGCCGCAAGCGCGTCGTCCATAGGTGGGTGTTTTTCAGTTTTGATAAAATGCTCCAAAGCTGTTTTGGGTTCCACAGTAAGAGCGTAGCACGACAAATGTTTGATATCTAAATCCAATGCTATTTTAAGATTTTCTCGCCAGCGTTCATCGGTCATTTGTGGTATCCCATACATCAAATCAATACTGATATTATCAAAATAGTGTTGTGCTATTTTTAGACACTCAATGGCTTCTTTGGCACTATGGGCGCGATTCATTTCTTGTAGATCTTCTTCAAAAAACGACTGAATTCCAATACTTAATCTATTGATTTGAGTTTCAGAAAGCATTTTAATATTGGATGCTGTAAGGTCATCAGGATTAGCCTCTAATGTAATTTCTGCACTGGGTTCAACATTGTAGTACATTTCAATCGCCTGAAAAATAAGGTGCAAATCCTCCAAGGTCAAAAGCGATGGCGTACCACCACCAAAATAAATAGACTTTAGTGGTACTGATTTCAATTCTTTTGCTCTAAGTTGAAGTTCTTTACAAAGAGCTTGTAAAAAATCATGCTTATGTTTTTGGTTGGTCGAAAAATGAAAATTACAATAATGACAGGCTTGTTTACAAAATGGAATATGTAGATAGAGTCCTGCCAAATGAAACTATTTTTTTACTCTATTTTCATTCTGTTTGACAAAAGCACTCCAACCGGTATAACTTTTTCCTGCGGTAACTTTTCCAGCATTATAGAAATGGCATACTGCAGCCGCCAAGCCATCTGTGGAATCCAAGTTTTTTGGCAATTCCTTCAGTTGCAAAAGGCTTTGCAGCATTTTGGCGACCTGTTCTTTACTCGCATTTCCATTACCAGTAATGGCCATTTTTATTTTTTTTGGGGAATATTCTGTAACAGGAATTTCTCTAGACAAACCAGCAGCCATAGCCACCCCTTGTGCACGTCCCAATTTGAGCATACTTTGAACATTTTTACCAAAAAATGGCGCTTCAATGGCAATTTCATCAGGGTTAAAGGTATCAATCAATTCTATAGTACGTTCAAAAATGAGTTTTAATTTTAAGTAATGATCACTGTATTTTTTCAATTGCAATTCATTCAATTGTAAAAACTCCATCGTTTTCCCTTTGACTTTTATCAATCCAAAACCCATTATGGTTGTTCCTGGATCTATCCCCAATATAATTTTTTCACTCATCGCAATTACTAATTGGTATTTAAAATTATGGGCAATTGAAAAACGGTTTGCACATGCTGACTACGTTTGATGGCTGGATATAATTTTGGCAATTCTAAAAGACTTGCACTTAAAATTTCATTCAAATTTTGAATTGACACTTCTGAAAGCTGACTGGCATACAAATTTGAAATTGTAATTTGACCTTTTTTTGAAACTAAAAAATTAACCAAAATGGTATCATTTTCACTATCCAAAAATGCCATGTCGCTATCTTTTAAAACTTCAAATATATGCGTCGTAAAAATCGACTCAAAACAGGTCTTGTTTCCCTCATAATTGTTGTCATCATCACAAGTTTCAAAGGTTGGATACTGATCTACCTCATCCCATTTGAACGTTTGTAATTCTTGTTCTAAAATAACATCAGAATTGAGTTTCTTCTTCTCAAAATACTGACAAGAAAAACAAATTATAAAACAAAAAATCAGAGCAAAGCGCATTGGTTTGTTATAAACCTTAAAATTACGCTTTTAATTTGAACTGAAAAAACCTTTAAACTATATCTGAGGATCATTTATGATTTAGGTTTTACATTGGGCGCGCCACTCATAATTTCGGCATTGGCAAATGCCTCGAATTGTTTAAAATTATCAACAAAAGATTTGGCAAGTGCAAACGCTTTTTTATAAAACCCTTCGTCATTTTTCCATGTTTTTCTTGGGCTCAAAACGGCTGTGGGGACATTAGGGCACACCCTAGGCTGAAGCACGCCAAAAACTGAATGAATATGGTAATTATCTTTGTTGGCCGCTTCCAAAGAGCCGTCCATTGCTGCGGCAATCATGGCGCGGGTATATTTTAGCTCCATGCGTTTGCCTATACCATAAGGTCCACCAGTCCAACCTGTATTGACCAACCAAACGGTAACCCCTGCCGATTTCATTTTGGCACTCAACATTTCGGCATATTTGGTAGGGTGTAGCGGCATAAATGGCGCACCAAAACAGGCCGAAAATATAGGTTTTGGCTCATTAACTCCTGCTTCTGTTCCTGCCACTTTTGCGGTATAACCCGATATAAAATGATAGGCCGCCTGACCTGGAGTAAGCTTTGAAATGGGAGGTAAAACACCAAAGGCATCGGCCGTAAGGAAAAATATATGTTTTGGGATTTTACCAATAGAATTGGGTTGAATATTATTGATATGATGAATCGGATAGCTGACCCGTGTGTTTGGGGTAATACTTTTGTTTGTAAAATCCACATTGCCGTCTTTATCCATAATCACATTTTCCAAAATAGCCCCTTTTTTTATGGCATTATAAATGTCTGGCTCTTGGGCTTTGGACAAATTGATGACCTTGGCATAACAGCCGCCTTCAAAATTGAATATGGTATTTTCGGCGGTCCAGCCATGTTCATCGTCCCCAATGAGTTGTCGTTCGGGATCAGTCGATAGTGTGGTTTTACCAGTACCAGAAAGTCCAAAAAATATGGAAGTTTCTCCGTCTTTACCCACATTGGCACTACAATGCATCGGTAAGGTGTTTTTATACACAGGAAGAATAAAATTAAGCGCCGAAAAAATCCCTTTTTTAATTTCTCCTGTATAGCCCGTTCCACCAATTAAAGCTATTTTTTTTGTAAAATTTAAAATAGCAAAATTATGCTGGCGTGTACCATCAACTTTTGCATTGGCCATAAAACCAGGTGCATTAACAATGGTCCATTCGGGGGTAAAATTTTCGAGTTCTGAAGCACTTGGGCGCATAAACATATTATAAGCAAAAAAATTGCTCCAAGGATATTCGTTTATAACACGAATATTGACACGGTAACTGGGGTCTGCACAAACATAAGCATCTCGAACATACAATTCCTTATCATTGAGGTACGTAATTACTTTGGTATAGAGATGATCAAACGCTTCTGGCGAAAAAGGAATATTGATATCCCCCCACCAAACTTTATCTTTGGTGATGGCGTCTTTAACAATAAAGCGGTCTTTGGGCGAACGCCCTGTAAACTCCCCTGTGTTAATGGCCAGCGCACCAGAAGAAGCCTCTACCCCTTGGTTAAGAGCAATGGTTTTTTTGTGCAGTTGGTCTGGAGAACATTGGTAATGAACTGATTTTGAAGTTATCCCTAGTGATTTTAACGAAATCGTTTTCGTAATTTGACCTGTGTGTGACATAAAAATCGAATACAATTAAAGTTACAAAGGTAAATATTCTTTTAAAAACAGCTAAAATTTAACTTATTTTTTGCGTTTTAAAAGACAGACTCCCAACAAGCCCCAGGCACTAATCAGCAATAAACCTCCTATGGGGGTTATAGGGCCAAGGAACCCAAAATCAATGGGGGTTAGTACATTGGTGGCCAACAAATAAATAGAGCCCGAAAACAAAAAAACACCCAAAAGGGTAAGCCAAAACAAACGCTTTTTTTGTTGGTGTTGTAGTTGTGGCATCAGTCCAATCACAAAAAGAAAAAACGCATGGTACATTTGGTAACGTACCCCCATTTGAAAACTTTCTAAACTCGTGGTATCAAGCGCATCACGAAGTCCATGTGCAGCAAAAGCCCCCAAAACCACAGCAATCAACCCCAAAAATGAGGCCACTAAAAAAATTTTCTTTTCCATACTCATTTTAAATATTTAACTTTATACACAAAAGTAATCATTGCAATCACAATATGCGAACAATCCTCATTATTGGCGCTGGTAAATCCACAGCCTATCTCGTACAATACCTACTGCAAAAGTCAGAGGTAGAACAACTCCGTATCATTTTAGCGGATAAAAATAGTGCCTATGCCGAAAAACTCATAAATCAGCACCCCAATGGCCAAGCCATCGCTTTTGATGTTTTTGACAAGCAACAACGCGAAAAAGAAATTAAAAAAGCCGATATCGTGGTGTCTATGCTCCCTGCACGATTTCATATTGAAGTCGCCAAAGATTGTTTGCGTTTAAGCAAAAATATGGTTACAGCCTCCTATGTCAGTAACGAAATGCAAGCCCTGCACAAAGACGCTGAAGCCAAAGGTTTGTTGTTTTTAAACGAAATGGGCGTCGACCCTGGTATCGATCACATGAGTGCCATGGCAGTCATTGACCGCATTAAAGCCAGCGGTGGCGAAATGTTGCTTTTTGAATCGTTTACGGGCGGACTTGTAGCCCCCGAAAGTGATGATAATTTATGGAATTATAAGTTCACATGGAATCCCAGAAACGTGGTAACTGCTGGACAAGGTGGTGCGGCGAAATTTTTGCAAGAGGGAAAATTCAAATATATTCCCTACCATCGTTTGTTTAGAAGAACAGAATTTTTGGAAGTGGACGGTTATGGACGTTTTGAAGCTTATGCCAATAGAGATTCCCTAAAATACCAAAATATTTATGGTTTGGATGCTATTCAAACCTTGTATCGTGGAACCATCAGACGGGTTGGATTTGGAAAAGCATGGCAAATTTTTATCATGTTGGGCATGACAGACGATAGCTATACCATTGAAGACAGCGAACATATGAGCTATAGAGATTTTGTAAATTCATTTTTACCTTATAGTCACTCAGATTCCGTTGAGCTCAAATTAAGACATCAACTTAAAATAGATCAAGATGATATCATTTGGGAAAAATTAGAAGAACTGGATCTATTTAATCACAATAAAAAAGTTGAACTCAAAAATGCAACACCAGCTCAAATTTTACAAAAAATTTTGATGGACAGTTGGACCCTCAAACAAGAAGACAAAGACATGATTGTGATGTATCATAAATTTGGATACGAATTAAATGGTAAAAAATACCAAATTGATGCCACAATGGTATGTAAAGGCGACAATCAAACCTACACCGCAATGGCCAAAACAGTAGGATTGCCCGTCGCAATTGGAACTTTAAAACTACTAAACAATAAATTTAACCTAAAAGGTGTTCAAATCCCTATTAAAAAAGCCATATATAAACCAATTTTAAATGAATTAGAAGATTTTGATATCATTTTTAAAGAAAAACAAGTAAAATACTTAGGATATAATATATTAAATACTTGATTTTGTTATAAATTATAAAATAATTTAATATTTTTGTGTCATTCTAATCAAAAAATGACAAAATATGTCCGAATTTTCAATTGATGGTATAGACAAAACAATTTTAAGAGCTTTAATGAAAGATGCTCGAACTCCTATTTTAGAAATCGCACGAAGTGTTGGAATTTCTGGCGCTGCTATTCATCAAAGATTAAGAAAACTGGAAAATTCTGGCTTGATTGCAGGATCAAAATTTGTGATTAATCCAAAAGTTTTAGGGTATAAAACCATGGCTTTTGTGGGCGTGTACCTCGAAAAAGCCAAAAACAATGCAGATGCAGTGCGTCAACTCAAGCGTATTCCAGAAGTTTTGGAATGTCACTACACAACAGGCAATTGGAGTATTCTTATCAAAATCCTTTGTAAAGACAACGAACATCTGATGAATGTTCTCAATAAAAGTATTCAGGATATTTCTGGTGTTTCCAGAACAGAAACGTTTATTTCTTTAAATCAACAGTTGGATCGGCAGATTAAAATCTAATCTCTACCAAAAATCTGAAGCGCCCAATACATCAAAGTCGCTAAAGACCCCAGTGCAGCTACCAAATAAGTACGTGCCGCCCATTTCAAAGCATCTTCTGCATCTTTATATTCTTCGCGAGAAAGCATGTTTTTATTTTGAAGCCACGCCAAAGCTCTATTGCTTGCATCATACTCAACAGGAAGTGTTACAAAACTAAAAACTGTTGCAACAGCCATCAATCCAAAACCAAGTACTGCCACCCAATACCCAAGCCCTAACCCTGCGCCAAAACCGAGCATTAGCCCTGCAAAAATAATCCACATAGAAAGTCTTGAAGAAATATTGACTACTGGCACTAATGAAGAACGCATTTGTAACCAACTGTAGGCTTGTGCATGTTGCACCGCATGTCCACACTCATGAGCAGCAACCGCAGCTGCAGCTGCATTGCGTTCGTGATAGACGGCTTCACTCAAGTTTACTGTGCGATCTTTTGGATTGTAATGGTCTGTTAAACGCCCTTTTACAGAAACCACACGAACATTGTTTATACCATGATCGGCAAGCATTTTTTCTGCAATTTCTGCACCCGACATGCCATTGCGTAAGTGTGTTTTTGAATATTTTGCAAATTTACGCTTCAAAGTAGAACTCACCATCCAGCTTATCAGTGCAATTATTCCAAGTAGTAAATAATAGGTTCCCATAGTATTTTTTTAGGTTATTTATGTCAAAAATAACACCAATTCTTCAAAAAATGAAATATTAACCGTTAAGGTTTTCTGTATTTATAAATTAGAATTAAAATCAAAAAAGAAGAAACCATCGTAATGGTATTGGCCAAAATCATTGACAGGCTTTCTTTGTAGATTCCATAAATCAACCAACACACAATACCAATAAAAAACAATGTGAATGTTGTCATTGAAAATGCTGAAACATCTTTCGTTTTCCAGGTTTTATACACTTGTGGTAAAAATGAATAGGTGGTTAGCACTGCTGCTAATAACCCAATGCCTTCAATATAATCGATATCAGCCAACAATGTTTACAATTTTACCAGGAACAACAATCACTTTTTTTGGAACACGCCCTTCTAATTGCGCTATGGTTTTTTCGTGCGCCATCACTGTTTTCTCAATATCTTCTTTGCTTAAATCTAAAGGCAACTCAAGTGTAAAACGCATTTTTCCATTAAAAGAAATGGGGTAGTTTTTAGAACTTTCTACTAAATGCTTTGGCTCGAAAATTGGAAATTCAACTGTTGAAATAGAGGACTGATGACCGAGTTTTGACCAGAGTTCTTCGGCAATATGTGGTGCGTATGGCGAAATCAAAATTAAAAGAGATTCTAAAACCTCACGGCTTGTACACTTTTGTGCGCTTAATTCATTGACAGCAATCATAAAATTAGAAACCGATGTATTAAACGAAAATTGCTCAATGTCTTCCGTTACTTTTTTTATGGTTTTATGCAGTGTTTTTAAGTTCTCTTTCGTTGGCTGAGCATCATTTACTTTTATACCAGAATCTCCTACATATAATTTCCATAGTTTTTTTAGAAAACTTGACACCCCCGTAATTCCTGCTGTATTCCAAGGCTTGTATTGCTCCAAAGGCCCTAAAAACATCTCATACAATCGTAAGGCATCTGCCCCATAGGCTTCACAGATTTCATCTGGATTGACCACGTTATATTTTGATTTTGACATTTTCTCAACCTCGCGCTTGACCTTAAAACTTCCATCCTCGGATAATATAAATTCTGCATCAGAAAATTCTTTTCGCCACTTTTTAAACGCCTCAATGTCCAATTCGTCAGAAGCATTAACAAAACTAACATCAGCATGAATGAATTGTACGTTTTTATCATTGATTTGATCATTAGAAACAAATGTATTACTGCCTTCAATTCGCGCTACAAAAGCACTAGTCCCCAGAATCATACCCTGATTAATCAATTTTTTTGCAAACTCATCTTTGGGTAAATATCCTCTGTCAAAAAGGAATTTTTGCCAAAAACGTGCATATAATAAATGTCCCGTTGCGTGCTCGCTCCCACCAATGTACAAATCTACTTCTTGCCAGTAATTTAGCGCCTCTTGACTTGCAAATTCATCTGAATTGTGAGGATCCATATAACGGTTAAAATACCACGAGCTCCCCGCCCAACCTGGCATGGTATTGAGCTCTAATGGAAATACTGTTTTATGGTCGATTTCAGAATTATGGACAATTGTGTTTTTTTGCGTATCCCATGCCCAAACCTCAGCACGTCCCAAAGGCGGCTCTCCTTCTTCCGTTGGTAAATATTTTTCAACCTCTGGAAGCGAAATTGGTAAATAGTTTTGATCTATCATTTGTGGCATCCCGTCTATATAATACACTGGAAAAGGCTCTCCCCAATAGCGCTGTCTAGAAAAAACAGCATCTCGCAAACGATAGTTAATTTTACCTTCACCCTGATTTATTTTTTCTAGTGCTTCAATCGCTGATGTTGTAGCTGCTTTAAAATCTAATCCGTCCAAAAATTGACTGTTTGCAATTTTGGTATTTGATTTATCAGTAAATGCTTCTTTTGAAATATCAGTATCGTGAAAAATATTTGGAATAGAAATATCAAAATGTTTAGCAAAATCATAATCTCTTTGATCACCACAAGGCACAGCCATTACAGCGCCTGTTCCGTAACCTGCAAGCACATAATCTCCAATCCAAATAGGAATTGGTTCTTTCGTAAATGGGTGCTCGGCATAAGCCCCCGTAAAAACACCTGAAATAGTTTTTACATCCGCCATTCGCTGACGTTCGCTTCGTTTTGAGGTGGCTAAAATGTAGTTTTCAACTGCTGATTTTTGTGCGTCTGTTGTAATGGTTTTAACAAGTTCATGTTCCGGAGCCAATGTCATAAATGAAACTCCAAAAATTGTATCGGGTCTAGTGGTAAAAACTTCAATTTTGGCATCAAAATCTACAACATTAAAGCGAACAGATGCGCCTACAGATTTTCCAATCCAATTACGCTGACTTTCTTTAAGCGCATCGGTCCAATCTATTGTATCAAGACCTACTAACAAACGATCGGCATAGGCAGAAATACGCATACTCCACTGAGTCATTTTTTTTCTAACCACAGGAAATCCTCCGCGCTCTGAAACCCCATTGACAATTTCATCATTGGCCAAAACTGTACCTAGCTCTGGACACCAATTGACTTCAGTTTCTGCCAAATAGGTTAATCTGTATTTTAAAAGAATATTTTGTTGTTCTTTTTCTGAAAAAGCATTCCATTGTGCAGCAAAAAAAGAGGGTGTATCATCATCACAAACAGCATCTACAGAGTTGTTCCCTTTTTTTGAAAATAGAGCTATAAGCACTGAAACTGGTCTTGCTTTGTTTGCTGAACGATCGTACCAAGATTCAAATAATTGAATAAAAATCCATTGTGTCCATTTATAATAATCCGGAGAAGAGGTTCGTACTTCTCGACTCCAATCAAAAGAAAATCCTATTTGATCAAGCTGACGGCGATACGTATTTATATTTGCCTCTGTAGTAACCGCTGGATGTTGACCCGTTTGAATAGCATATTGTTCGGCAGGTAGTCCAAAACTATCATAACCTTGTGGATGTAAAACATTGTACCCCTTGTGACCCTTGTAGCGCGCGTAAATATCGGATGCAATATATCCCAGTGGATGTCCAACGTGCAAGCCCGCACCACTTGGATATGGAAACATATCTAACACATAATATTTTGGTTTTTCAGAACTTGATTTTGCTTTAAATGTGTGGTTTTGCTCCCAATAGTTTTGCCATTTGGCTTCAATTTCCTTGAAATTGTATGTCATGATTCCTACTTTATTGCTTGCAAATTTACATTTTATTTGAGGAAGTTTTATATTTTTACAAAACCAAGACTAAAGCTATGGGCTCAACATTTGAAAAACATCAAAAAAGACGATTAATATCCTCCTACTTTTCAGTAGTCATCAGTATTAGCTTGGTGCTTTTTTTACTTGGAATTCTAGGGGTTTTACTAATTAACGCCAAACATATTTCTGACGAATTTAAAGAAAAGGTCGTCCTTACCATTTATTTGGAAGATGAAACAAAACCCATTGAAATTAATCAGTTAAAGAAAAGTTTGAGTATAGCCAGTTATGTCAAAAAAACCCGATTTATCTCCAAAGATGAAGCCGCAACATTTATGACCGCGGAGTATGGCAAAGACTTTTTGGACGATGTGGGCTACAACCCATTAAAAAACTCACTTGAAGTTAATTTGCTCGCCCCATATGTTACTGCTAAAAGACTAGACAGTATCTCCGAAAAAGCACTGCAGAAAAATTTTGTAGAGGATGTGAAATATGATAAAGACCTTGTTTCGCTAATGAATAGCAATGTAAAACGTCTAGGGTTTTGGATTTTAGTCATTAGTGGAATATTCGCCATTGTTGCAATGTTGCTCATCAATAGCTCCATAAGATTAGCCGTATATTCTAAGCGCTTTTCAATTAAAACCATGCAAATGGTAGGGGCAACAAAACAATTCATACGAAGACCGTTTGTGTTTCAAAATATCCGATTAGGAATTTTAGGAGCATTGGTAGGCATTGGCGCCAATGGTTTGCTTATTTATTATCTCAACACTTCTTTTCCAGAGTTAAAACTCATTAATTACCCTCTAGAATTGGGGATTTTGTTTTTGTGTATTTTGGGGATTGGAATATTCATCACATGGATCAGTACGCACTTGGCAACACAACGGTTTTTAAATCTAAAAACAGACCAACTTTACTATTAGCCACTTATATATCTACAATAAAACAAAAAAATTATGGGAGAAAAAAAACGAAAAGAAGCCGCAAAACAAAACTTTGTTTTTTCAAAGAAAAACTACATTTGGATGTTTATCGGTTTGGCTTTTATTGCTGTAGGATTTATTCTAATGGTGGGCGGTGGTTCTGATGACCCCAATGTTTTTAGTGATGCTGTTTTTAGTGTGCAAAGAATAAGAATTGCTCCCACACTCATTCTTATTGGTTTTGGCATTCAGATCTATGCAATTCTTCTAAAACCGAAAGCATAAGTGGATTATTTAGACAGTCTTATTTTAGGTGTAATTCAGGGATTTACAGAGTTTCTTCCTGTTTCTTCGAGCGGACATTTGGAACTTGGAAAATCGCTGCTTGGCGACAATTCTCTGCCAAAAGAAAGTATGATTTTTACAGTAGTTCTACATTTTGCAACAGCCTTGAGTACTATTGTTGTGTTTAGAAAAGATATTATTGAAATCATAAAAGAGCTTCTCAAATTTGAATTAAATTCTAATACTCAATTCGTTTTTAAAATTATAATTTCAATGATTCCTGCATCCTTAATTGGTGTCTTTTTTGAAACTGAATTAGAGTCTTTGTTTTCAAATAATATTGTTTTAGTTGGTGCAATGCTAATGGTTACTGGGCTTTTATTAATTTTGGCCGATCGTGCGCATAACACTTCAAAAAATGTAAGTGTTAAAACTGCTTTTACGGTTGGTGTCGCACAAGCTATAGCGATGATTCCAGGGATTTCAAGATCTGGTGCCACCATTTCTACAGCCGTGCTACTAGGAATTGACAAAACCAAAGCGGCCCGATTTTCATTTTTGATGGTCATCCCTCTAATTTTTGGAAAAATTTTTAAAGATATTTTTAGTGGAGAATTGAATTACGAAAGCACTCAAATTACATCGTTAGCTATTGGATTTATTGCAGCATTTGTGTCGGGCTTATTGGCGTGTACATGGATGATTCGTTTGGTGAAAAATAGTCAGTTAAAATATTTTGCATACTACTGTGCTGTGGTTGGAATTATTGCCATTTTATCAACCTATTTTTAAGTCATGAAAACTGTTGAAGACTATAAAAATGGCGAGCTATTGTTGATTGATAAACCCTTAGAATGGACCTCTTTTCAGGTGGTCAACAAACTACGTTGGCATATTAGAAAAACATTTCAAATTAAAAAAATTAAAGTCGGACATGCCGGTACTCTAGATCCCTTGGCTACAGGGCTTTTAATCATTTGTACAGGAAAAAAAACAAAACAAATTGAGCAATATCAAGCACAAGTAAAAACATATACTGGAACACTCGTTTTGGGCAGCACAACACCCTCTTATGACTTAGAAACGGAGATTGATGCCACATTTTTTTCTACAACACACATAACAGAAGAGTTAATCCATCAAACAACTGCGCAATTTACAGGTAACATTGAACAATATCCCCCTATTTTTTCGGCACTAAAAAAAGGTGGAAAACGGCTTTATGAGTTTGCAAGAGAAGGAAAAGAAGTAGAAATTTCGGCACGTAAAATAGTTGTAGATTTTTTCAATATTACTGCCATAAATGGCTTAGAAGTAGATTTTGAAATTCAGTGTAGCAAAGGTACCTACATACGGTCTTTAGCACACGATTTTGGAAAAGCACTAAATTCAGGCGCACATTTAGCTGCATTGAGACGTACGAAAATTGGAGATTTTTCTGTTGATAATGCTATTTCTGTTGAAGCTTTCATTCAAAGTTTAAAAAAGGAATAATTTTTGTTAAAACATCATCATGACAAAAAAACAACGCTGTGGCTGGTGCGAGGGTAATCCCCTATATGAAAAATATCATGATACCGAATGGGGTGTTCCGCTTTTTGATGATCAAAAACTATTTGAATTTTTAATTCTTGAAACCTTTCAGGCTGGACTGAGCTGGATTACTGTGCTTAAAAAACGTGAAAATTTTAGAACAGCTTTTGATGATTTTGATTATCGTAAAATCGCTAATTATGATAATCTAAAATTCCAAGAATTGGTTCAAAACAAGGGAATCATTCGAAATAAACTCAAAATAAAAGCAGCAATTTCCAATGCTCAAGCGTTTTTGAATATTCAAAAAGAATTTGGAAGATTTAGCGATTATATTTGGAGTTTTGTTGAGGGAAAACCTATAAAAAATCACATTACAGATTATAAAAAACTCCCCGCCAATACCCCCTTGAGTGATGCCATCAGTATGGATTTAAAAACACGTGGATTCAAATTTGTTGGTAGTACTGTAGTCTATGCTCATATGCAAGCCACAGGTATGGTTAACGATCATGAAATCAGTTGCTTTCGTTATAAAGAAGTGTCTTATCTATAAGGCACTATCTCTAAAAGTTTTTGAACGACCTCAACCCTTGCTCGCATTTTTTTATTGGCCTTTATAACAATCCAAGGGGCAATTTTGGTGTCTGTTTTTTCAAACATTTTTTTCTTATAATCGGTATAATCGTCCCAACGCTCTAGCGCCGTTTGATCTACGGGGCTAAACTTCCATTTTTTGACAGGGCTGGCTTTAATATCCTTAAAACGTCGTGCTTGTTCGTCTTTTGAAATCGAAAAATAAAACTTTACCAAGCGAACACCAGACTCAATAAGCATTTGTTCAAAATTATTCACTTGGTTCATAAAAATTTTGTACTCTTCTTCAGTACAAAACCCATTAACAGGTTCTACCACAGCACGATTGTACCAACTGCGATCAAAAAAAGTGATTTGTCCACTCCGTGGTAAATTTTTAATATACCGTTGAAAATACCATTGTCCTTGTTCTTCAGGGGTTGGTTTTGGAAGGGCTACCACATTAAATTCTCGAGGATTCAAATGTTGTGTAATCCTTCTTATAGCGCCACCTTTTCCAGCAGCATCTCGACCTTCAAAAATGACTACCAATTTTTCGCCCTCATCTTCAACCCATTGCTGAAGTTTGATGAGTTCCTCTTGTAATTTTTTGAGTTTAGCTTCATAATTTAAAATACGTAATGCCTTTGCAGGGGTCATGTCTTTTTCTTTTAGAAAAAGCTTTAGCCCGCGTTTTGAATTCAATTTTTTTAAATTTTTTGGCGTTAATTCACTCATAATTAGTCAATTCTTGTAATCAATCTATGGTAACGTTGCACCACATTGGGATCGGGTAGAATCGTTGTTTTTGAACTTCCCTTGCAATCATATTCAAACTTAGAAAGCACATGACGAATACTTTCTAATCGCGCTTCTTTTTTATTGTTGGTCTTGATAATAATCCAAGGGCTAAAGGAGGTGTGGGTTTTGCTAAACATTTGCTCTTTATATTCTGTATATAAATCCCAACGTTTTTGACCTTCTTTGTCTACAGGACTAAATTTCCACTGTTTTAATGGGTTGGCCAACCGAGAATTGAAACGTCTCAGTTGTTCGTCTTTTGAAATGGAAAACCAAAATTTAATAATAATGACACCATCTTCATAAAGCATATGCTCAAACTCTGGAACTTGGACCATGTATTTTTTGTATTGTTCATCAGTACAAAACCCCATTACAGGTTCAACAACAGCGCGGTTGTACCAACTACGATCAAAAAAGACCAATTCTCCTGGCTCTGGCAATTCTTTAATATAGCGTCTAAAATACCACTGCCCTTGCTCAACTTCAGTAGGTTTTGTTAGGGCAACTACACGCATAGAACGTGGATTCAAATGCTCCGTAAAACGCCGAATTGCCCCACCTTTACCAGCAGCATCTCGCCCCTCAAATACGACACATACGCGTTTTTTGTGTTTGGCTACCCATTGTTGCAAATCCACAAGTTCTGCTTGTAGTTTTAGCAACTCTGTTTCATAATGCACCCCCTCCAAAATAGACGCATACTTTTTTGGTTCTAATTTTGAGTTTAGAACTTTTTTGAATGCTGAAGTATCAGAACAAATCTGAAAGTCTTTTTCGTTTAGGAATCCCATTGAATGTCAGTAGTTATTATAATTCAAAAACCATTAAAATGGTAAATCATCAGGCTCGTTGTCTTTGAGGTCTGAAGCTGGTTCAAAAGCTTCCATCGGTGGAACGGGCGGTGCAGCTGCAGGTGCTTGATTTTGTTGTAAGCTGTCGATTCTCCACCCTTGAATGGAATTAAAATGTTTGGTTTCACCTTGTGGACTTATCCACTCACGACCTCGTAAATTGATGCCAACTTTGACCTGTTGTCCAACTTGAAAATTATTTAACAAATCTGTTTTGTCTTGTACAAAATCTACAGACAAATGTTGTGGATATTGTTCTTCAGTGGTCACCACCAATTCTCTTTTTATAAACCCATTTGACCCCACTGTTTGTGTCTCGCCAATTAATTTAATTTTTCCTTGTATTTCCATGTTCTAATTTATCTTTTTATTTTAATAACACACACCAAGCGCTATGAACTTGTCCTTGATTCAAAAGTTCTTTAGCTCTTAAATGTTTTTTTTTAATTGTTTTTAGTTCATTTTTTAAATTGTGATGTTTCGAATGACTCCAAAATTCTTCCAGTTCTTCAGCATTTGGTAGTGCTTCAACATTGCCCAAAATACCCAAGTCATTGCCTGTTAAAATTGTACTTTGGCGGACTTCTTTTGGGAGTGCATCTACTCCAATACCTAAAGTTTTTAGCGGTTTTGGGATTTCTAAAAATCCTTCTTTAGCTCGAATATAATAACTTCCACCACCACGTGCAACCAAATCTAATTTTTCTTGATTTATAGTCCCATCATTATTCATAACAGCTTCGGATACATGAATCTTAAGAACTTCGCAAATGACCAAATTTCCAGCGCCATTTTCTGCGCCCAAAGGCTTGATTTCATTTACTTTACATTCCATTTGAATAGGCGATTCGGCCACTCGAAATGGGCGCACCAAATTGGATTTTAACATTGTTAGCCCAGATTTTTCAAACTCATTCACATCCTTAGCATATTCCGTACTGCTCAAAGACATTTGCTGAATCATATCATAATGCACCACATTGATGACAACCTCTTTTACTTCCTGAACATTGTGAAGTGTATGTTTTGTTGTATTGTCTCGAACACGGCGTGCTGGCGAAAAAATTAAAATTGGTGGATTAGTACTAAAAATATTGAAAAAACTAAATGGGGATAAATTAGGATTTCCATCACTATCAATTGTACTGGCAAAAGCAATAGGACGTGGCGCAACAGCACTAGACAGTAGGGCTTGTAGTTGCTGAATTGTACAATCTTTTGGTTCAAACGAGGTCATAGGCCTAAATATATAACAAAGTTAATAAATAAGTTGTGAGTTAAAAGAGGTTGATGAAAATTAAAAGCAATAATATCAACAGAATTGCATTATATTTAGAGTTGAAAATTGTAACCAATGAAATTAAGTTCAAATCGATCATTACTCAACTGGATTATAATTCTGGTATCTTTCATTATTGTTTCGCTTATATTATGGAACACCTATCGTTTTTTTCAAAAGTTTAAGGATGAAGAGCGAGTAAAAATGGAAAACTTTTCTAAAGCGCAAATTGAACTTACAAAAACTCAGGATTTAGATGGTAATATTAGCGAATTACCTCTTAAAATTATTCAAAGTAACACTACTACCCCAATGATTATTGTTGATTCCAAAGGTTTTTTTCAGTCCAATAATATTGACTTAGAGGGAGAGAATAATCAGGAATATTTAAAAAAATTAGCTAAAAAATTTGAACAAGAAAACTCTCCCATACCAGTTATTTACAATGGTGAAATTTTATCTACACTATATTATGGTAATTCTATTTTGTTAAATAAACTTAAATATTATCCCTTAGCTTTGATTCTGATTATTCTACTTTTTGTGGGGTTGATTTATTTCTTTTACAGAAGTTCTAGATCTGCCACACAAAATAAGCTTTGGACGGCAATGGCTAAAGAAACTGCACATCAAATTGGAACACCATTGTCTTCACTTATTGGTTGGGCGGAATTACTCAAAAATGAAAATGTGAATCCAACATATATCGATGAAATCAACAATGATATTCAACGTTTGGAAACCATTACGGATCGCTTTAGTAAAATTGGCTCTATGCCTCAACTTACTCCAACAGATGTCGTAATGGCTACAAAAACATCTATTCAATATCTGCAATCACGTAGCAGTCAATTGGTTAGTTTTGACATCAAATTACCCTCAACAGCTATTTTGGTTCATCTAAACGAAGAGCTTTACAATTGGGCCATTGAAAATTTGGTAAAAAATGGTATTGATGCCATGAAAGGTAAAGGTCAAATTGGTTTAGAATTAAAAATGACTACTCACCAAGTGATTATTGAAATTACAGATAATGGTTCGGGAATACCTAAAAAACAATTCAAAGCCATTTTTGAAACTGGTTATACTACCAAAAAAAGAGGTTGGGGATTGGGATTATCACTAACCAAACGTATTGTAGAGCAATATCACAATGGAAAAATTAAGGTGCTTTCTTCAGAAATTGATAAAGGAACTACAATTCAGATTGCTTTAAAAAAATTATAGATAACTAGCAATAGCACTTGCTGTTGCTTCAAAATCTTCCGATGAAAGGGTTTCTTTTTTGATAAATTGTGCATCCTCCATCGTGTTTAGAGGAATCAAATGTACGTGGGCATGAGGAACTTCTAGCCCTAAAACAGTCATTCCTACACGTTTGCAAGCCACTGCCTTTTTAATGGCGAGAGCCACAGTTCTTGAAAACTTCATGAGCCCATCAAAGGTGGCTTCGTCCAAATCAAATAGTTTATCAACTTCTTTTTTAGGAATACAAAGTGTGTGCCCTTTGGTATTGGGATTGATGTCCAAAAAAGCCAAAAAATCGTCAGTTTCTGCTATTTTATAACAAGAAATTTCTCCAGTAACTATTTTTGAAAATATTGAAGCCATAAATGGAGTTTTATCGTGTAATTTCTAAAATTTCAAATTTTATTACACCATTAGGAACTTGAATTTCAGCAATATCGCTAACGCTTTTTCCTAACAATCCTTTCCCGATGGGTGAGTTTACAGATATTTTTCCTGCGGCCAAATCGGCCTCACCATCGGCAACCAAAAGATAGGTAAGTTCCATACCATTGCTTTGGTTTTTTATTTTAACATTGGATAACACCAGGGCTTTTGAGGTATCGAGCTGAGATTCATCTATAAGTCGAGCACCAGCAAGGGTGTCTTCAAGTTTTGAAATACGCATTTCGAGCATGCCTTGTGCTTCTTTAGCAGCATCGTATTCGGCGTTTTCACTCAAATCGCCTTTGTCACGTGCTTCAGCTATAGCTTTGGATGCTTTTACACGCTCTACGTCTTTGAGCTGTTGAAGCTCATCACGAAGTTTTTTTAGTCCTTCTGCGGTATAATATGATACGTTACTCATACGTTTATTTTTGTGTTTTATTAATTTGAGGGCTTTCTTTTTTTAGTGACACACTAAAATAGAAAAAATCCCGTTTCCACGAGATTACTATACAAATATACAAAATATTTAGCTACTGCTGATTTTTGTTGTATTTTAGTCTAAACATTACTTAAACCCTTAAAAATGTTACGCAAATATGCTCCTCTTTTTAAACATTTAAAACTGAACTATTTAGGTTGGATAGTGCTTAGTCTCATTTTGTTGAGTTGTTCAGAAAAAGACAATTACGATGAAAATTGTAATTTTCTGTTGAATATAGGTGTAAATTTAAGTTTAAATCTCAACCTCTCTCAGTACAATCAATTGATGTTTCCGAGCAATCCAGTGTATGTCCCTAATGAGGGTAATGGCGGAATTATTGTGAATAATACAGGAACAGGTTATGTTGCCTTTGATGCAGCAGATCCTAACCATGTTTTTAGTGATTGTGCGATTTTAAACATCACTGGTGTAGAAGGAATTTGTGGTTGTGACGAAACACACAAATACAGTTTGTTTACAGGTCAACCTCTGCAAAATTCCAATCTACAATGCTCTCTAAAACCATACAGAGTAGAGCGTAATGGAAATGAATTATTTATTTCGAATTAAAAACCCCACACCAATGGTGCAGGGCTTTATTACAAAGTAATTCCTTACTTAAAATGTTAGAGTCATCCCCAATAAAAAGTTGCGAGTGGCTTGTGGGTAATACCCCTGTATTTCTGTAGCGGTTGGTCCGCTCAAAGTGTCCAAATAAGTATAACCACGATCTGCATATTCCAAATCAAATAAGTTGTTGACCATGCCCGTAAATACAATAGATTTAAACACATTGTTTACAGGAAGTGTATAACTAAAATTTAAATCTGTCACAAAATAACTGTCTAATTTAGACGCTTCCGTATCCGTATTACTCATGTATTGTTCTCCTACATATTTTCCAATCAATGCGGCTCTGAATTTGTTGTTTGGAGCATATTCCAAAGCGTTGGTTGTGATGACATCTGGCGAAAATGCAATATTAGTATCCCCAAAATTTTGTATTCCTCCATCGCGATTAATTGTTAAATCTTGGATTTTATTTTTGCTCAAGGCCAAATTAGAATTCAATGTTAATTGTTCTGTGAGTACAATACTCGCGTCCAACTCTAGCCCCAATCGGTAGCTGCTATCTACATTTTCTCGAAGATATTCACCAACATTATCTAGGGCTCCAGTAAGTACCAACTGGTTGTTATACTGCATATAATACAGGTTGGCATTAAGGCTAAACCCTTTAGATTGATGACGCCATCCCAATTCAAAATCATTTAATGTTTCATGTTTTACATCTGTAGCATTGCTTTCAAAGTCATTGCGATTAGGTTCTTTGTTTGCCCTTGCATATGAAGCGTAAATACTATTATTACCATTAAGTGTGTAGGTTAACCCAAATTTTGGATTAAAAAATTTAAAATCTTCATCTACATCAATAGGTACTCTGTCAGATGTCAGCCCTGTGGTGATGTAATTTACAAATCGAGTTTGAAGATCTAAAAATGCTTGAATATTATCTGATATTCTAAAGGTGGCCTTAGAAAAAATACTAAAATCAGATTTGTCCGAAATACTCAAATAATAGCGATCTCTGATGTTTGTTCCTGAAACTAAATCGCTTCCCCAAATCAGTTCGCCATAATGGTCATTGGTATAATCACTGTAAGATATTCCCGAAATAATTTCTAAGCCATTTTTTTGGTAGGTTGCATTGGCATTCAATACATAAAAATGATTGTCTAACCAGCGACGTACAATCACATCACTCCCATCATTGATAAGGTTGTTGTAATCTATAGCATCGCTATCATCTTTAAATTGCTCAAAATAACCTTTTCCTCTAGTGTAGTTTAAACCAAGATTTGTAGCCCAATTTGAATTTAAAGTTTCATTCCAATGCAATTGGTAGTGGTCTTGCCAATAGTTGTCGGTTTTGTTATCATAAGTGTATGGGTTTTGAGTACGGTCCTGCTCCATTTGTTCTTTACTCAATCCATACCAAGATTGGTAGGTTTTTTCTTTACCTCCAAAAGTTAAGACTTTAACTAAAGTGTTATCATCTACATAATTTCCTTGTAAATAATATGATTTTAAATCGGTAAAGGCGCGATCGACATATCCATCGGAATAAATTTTAGATAATCGTCCAGCAAATTCAAAGTGCTCATTTATAAGTCCTGTGGTAAATTTTACACTATGCTTTCGGGCTCCAAAAGATCCAAAAGAATTAGCAATTTCGCCACCAGCATTTTCTGAAATAGCATCAGTTAAGATGTTTAAACTTGCGCCAAAAGCCCCTGAACCATTGGTTGAAGTTCCAACACCTCGCTGTAATTGTAAACTTTCTACAGAAGATGCAAAATCTCCAAGATTGACCCAAAATGTGCCTTGACTTTCGGCATCATTATACGGGATACCATTAATGGTAACATTGACACGAGTGGCATCTGTACCACGAACACGCAAATAGGTATACCCAATTCCTGCTCCAGCATCAGAGGATGATACAACTGAGGGGAGGTAGTTAAGTAATACCGGAATGTCTTGACCTAAATTACGTTTTTGAAGGTCTTTTTTTGACACATTAGAATGAGTGATTGGCGCATTAGGTTTTACTCTTACGGCTTTAACCAACACCTCATCCAAGTTTTGTGTTGTGGTAGAATCTTGAGATTGATTGTTTTGGGCAAAAAGTGTGAAATTTGTAGTCACAAAAAACACCAAATAAAGAATATATTTTTTCATACGATTTTTTTAATCGAATAAAAAGAGGTCATTATTCTTTGTTAAATAAAATTAAACTAAAAAATGAAACATTGTGTTTCAGTATTTCCCTAAACAGCATTACCTGTTCTAGGTTCAATGGGTATGATCTCAGCCTTGCGGCACCCCTTTATTGAGAACAGTGCAAAGTTACATTAGAAATAAAACTTATGCTAGATATTTGTATTTTTTTTTAAACTTCCAATTGATGTGATGCTTTTAGTAAGTCATGTACCTTTTTTACAGGATTAAAAGTTGAAAGAGGGACTTCAACAAAAACAGTATTCCACAGAGCCATACCACCATTCCAAAGCCCTGGCTGCTCAAGAGTTTTGAGCTTTTTACCATATTTATTTTTTATGGCTACAAAATGGGTTTTAGCATCCACAAACTGCTTTAAATCATACTTTTCACCCTTGCAATTTTTAACCCCACAAACAATATCAACGGGGTTAAAATGTGTAGCAGATTTTACAATTTTATTTTGACTTTTAGATTTGGTGTTAATTTGGTTCATTTCTACAATTTGCAAACTCAATTCTCCATTTTCGTGTTTTATCCAAAAAGGACCACCACCAGGCTCACCTTCGTTCTTTACCATTCCACAAACTCGTATTGGACGATGAATCCTAGATTTTAAATAGTCTACTTTGTAATGATCAGCATATTTCTCAAACTCTGGTGAAATATATACATTCATTTGCTTTGAAAGAAAATTTGCAATCTCATAAATTTCTTCTTCTGAAATTTCAGATTGATCGAGTTGATGTGCATATTCAAATGCTTTAGATTGAATTTTTAGTAAATAGCCCCCCAAAATTGTTTTGTAATACACCATTTCATCCATGCAATGTTGCATCACCACATTATCAATATTTTTAATAAAAATCAAATCTGCATCAATGGCGTTTAAATTATGTAGAAGTGCTCCATGCCCCGATGGACGAAACAATAATTTACCATCGATCTTAAAAGGTTTATTGTCTAATGTAATGGCAATAGTATCAGTTTTTGAATCCTGAAAGGAATACGAAACGTCAAAAGTTGAATTGGTTTTGGATTCTACAATTTCTTTTATGGATTTATAATGTTCTAAAAATTGTTTTTGATGCTGATTTGAAATTGTAAAATGGAGTGTTGCATTGCCATTAATAGCAGCATATTGACTCGCCTCAACAAGGTGTTCTTCAAAGGCTGTGGAAATATGGGTTTTATAATTGTGATAGGGTAATAATCCTTTTGGGTATCCGCCAAAATCAAAATACTTTTTAGATAATAAAAACTCTACGAACAACAAACGTTTTTTATCTAAAGGCAACAAGTTAAACTCTGAGAAGTGTTTTTTTAATGCTTCATAAACATCGTCATGAAAAGGTAACTTTTCTACAGTAACAAAAAACAAAAAAAGGTCTACACTTTTGGTCCTATTGACATAAGAATTTATTGTTTCTTTATTAATATCATAGTTGTCCAAAAAAGTGTAAAGACTTTTAAACATTCGAGATGCAGCACCAGATGCGGGAACAAATTTTACAATCGATTTTTCTTTTTTATTTGTGTCAAAAAAAGTTGCAAAATATTGAGATTCTTCTTCTGAAAACTTTATAATACCATCTCCTAAGGTTGCAGGGGCATATAAGTTAACATTAGAATTTGAGCGTGTCAAATGTGATAATTGATTTTCTACAGATTTTAAATCTAGCCCCTTGTCCTCTATTTGCTTTATGTCTTCCTTAATAAATTTCAATTCTTGGATTCAATTAGGTTGTCAATATACGCTATTGCTGTTGAAAAACGATAATTATGTGAGCCATTTAGCTTAATGTATGAAAGCTTTTGTTTATTTAATTCCAATTCAAATCGATCAAACATAAACTTTCTTTCGTTTGGTTTATCTCGTAAATCATCTTCCACCCATGGAACGTCTATTTCACACAAAAAGTATAAATCATAGTGATTTTTTTGGGAATAAAATTCAATATTAGAGTCGCAAAAACCATCAAAATAAACTTCTGAATATACTTTTGTTTGCAATATATCAGTATCGCAAATGAGTACCTTGTTGGCTTTTTGTGCTAATTCATTTTCTAATTTTATTTGCCCTTTTGCAATTGGTATTAAATCCTCTTTGGAACAAATGGCTTTTTGCTGATCCCACTTTTTTTGCAAATATTCTCTAGCATATTCTGAAACAAAAACAGTATTGTAATGCTTGGCCAAAGCTGTTGAAAGTGTTGTTTTTCCAGTAGATTCCGGTCCAAATAAAACGACTTTTATGCAGTTGGCTGGTTGTTGTTCAAGTTCTTTTTCCATTCTTGATATCCTAAAATTGCTAAAATCAAAAATATTGTAAACTGGATTCCAGAAAACCCAAGTCCTTTTGTAAAGTACAAAGGTATGGAGATTATATTTCCTACAATCCAAAACAACCAATGTTCTATTTTTTTATTGGCCATGAGCCACATTGCTGCAAAGAAAATTCCTGTGGTAAAGGTGTCAAAATAGTCAGCAAATTGATTAAACCGATCAAAATAAAGATAAACCAAAACAACAAAAACTGCTGTAGTGCTAAATATCACCAATGCTTTGGTCATATCTTTAATGCTTGAATATGTTATTTGAATTTCATTTCCACCAACTAGTTTCCTCCACATCAACCAGCCATACAAGCTCATTAGTGTATAATAAATATTTATAATAGCATCTCCGTATAGCGCAAATTGATAACAAATGTATACATACAACAACGTGCTTACAATCCCTGTAGGAAAAACCAAAATATGTTCTTTTTTGGCAAACCATACGCTTATAATACCTAAAACTACAGCTAGAAGTTCTAAAAAAATATTTAATGGGGTTGCATTGGCATAAGGTGACGTAAAAAAATCAATAATTTCATTCATATTAATGGCGTTGTTATGGCGCAACCAAATCCTTCAAATTCTAAAAATAATCCTTCAAAACGTTGACGGTTAGTTTCATCTAAAATCCAGGCTATTGTAGAATTTTTTTCTTCTCCAAAAGGAATCACCATAAAATGTTTTTTAAAAGACATTCCTGGTTTTGCATAAAGTTTATACAACGCTTCTTTGATACACCAAACCCAAGTTAGTTTTTGAATATAATCTTCACTATTTTTTTTTAAAAAACACGCTTCAAAGCCTGTAAATTTTGACGCGATGTTTGTTATTTTTTTTCTTTGCTTCTCAATATCAATACCAACAGGATTTGAGCTCACTACCACTGCAGAAAACGTATATGAATGTGTGATGGAAATATAGTTACCATCTTTTAAATGAGGTTTCCCATTACCATCATAGAAAAGATCAAAATCTGAATATCCAAACGCTTTTAAAAGCAAACGTACACTCAAAAATCCTCTTTGATGAAGCTCACTTTTCATTGTGTTAACTTTGTTGATACTTTCTTTTTTTAACTCAACATTTTGCATCAATTCCATACATGACTCTGTAATGTTCCATATTTTAACATTAGTTTGTGAATTTACAGCTATGGATTTATAGATTGGCATATGAGATTTAAAAAGTTAATAACTATCTTTGCAGGATAATTGAAACTTGAAACGAAAGTACACTATTTTGGAGGTTTTTTCCAAACTAGTACCTAATTAAAATTTTAACAAATGAGTGTCAAAACTATCCCTTATGTTCCCTTTAAAGTAAAAGACATGTCTCTTGCAAAATGGGGAAGAAAAGAAATTGAATTGGCTGAGGCAGAAATGCCAGGCCTAATGAGTCTTAGAGAAGAATATAAAGACAGTCAACCATTAAAAGGGGCACGAATTGCTGGATGTCTACACATGACTATTCAAACGGCTGTACTAATTGAAACACTTATCGCGCTTGGTGCAGAAGTGACATGGAGTTCTTGTAATATATTCTCTACACAAGATCAAGCTGCTGCTGCCATAGCCGCTGCAGGAATTCCTGTATATGCTTGGAAAGGTATGAACGAAGAGGAATTTGATTGGTGTATAGAGCAAACTCTATTTTTTGGGGAAGACCGAAAACCACTCAACATGATTTTGGATGATGGTGGCGATTTGACAAACCTTGTTTTTGACCATTATCCAGAACTTATTGCTGGCATCAATGGATTAAGTGAGGAAACAACAACAGGCGTACATCGCCTCTATGAGCGTATGCAAAATGGCACTTTAGGCATACCTGCTATCAATGTTAATGACTCTGTAACAAAAAGTAAATTTGACAACAAATACGGTTGTAAAGAAAGTGCTGTAGATGCTGTGCGTAGAGCAACTGACATTATGCTAGCTGGAAAACGTGTTGTCGTTTGTGGTTATGGTGATGTTGGAAAAGGAACTGCAGCATCATTTAGAGGTGCAGGAAGTATTGTAACTATTACTGAAATTGATCCAATTTGCGCATTGCAAGCTGCAATGGATGGATTTGAAGTGAAAAAACTCGAATCTATTCTTCCTGTTACAGATATTGTAGTCACAGCAACGGGTAACAAAGACATCGTACAAAGTCACCATTTTCAAGCAATGAAAGATAAGACTATAGTCTGTAACATAGGACACTTTGACAACGAAATAGATATGGCATGGCTCAATGAAAATTATGGCCATACCAAAAATGAAATCAAAGCTCAAGTAGATAAATACACAGTTGATGGCAATGATATTATTGTTTTAGCTGAGGGCCGATTGGTAAATCTAGGTTGTGCAACTGGACACCCAAGTTTTGTAATGAGTAACTCATTTACAAATCAAGTTTTGGCACAAATAGAATTGTGGAACAATAAAGAAGCTTATGAAAATAAAGTCTATATGCTCCCAAAACATTTGGACGAAAAAGTAGCAAAACTGCATCTCGAAAAAATTGGTGTTGAACTTACAGAGTTAAGAAAAGACCAAGCAAGTTATATTGGTGTACAACAACATGGACCATTCAAGCCAGAATATTATCGATATTAAAAATAAATTTTAATTAAGTATAAAGGCCTTAGGAACTCTAAGGTCTTTTTTTTTGACTTCATCATTAACTTGGCACAATTTTAGCTACAAATGGTTTATTAAAAAATTAATAAAAACCCAAAACTACTATGAGAAAACTAAATTTATTTTTTTCAGCTATTGCTATAATCTCAATAGCTTTTTTTTCATCCTGCTCAAAGGATGATGAGCCTGTTGTAACACATTCTTTCATTGAAATTAAGGATGACGCCACATTTCATGGCAACTTTAAAAGCAATATTGTTGTCGTAAATACGCAAGGTGGTCCAGTAACAGGACTTGAAGATGACATTTTAAAAGAAATTATTCAAGAAAGTAAAATGAAAGATGCTCTTTTTGTTAATGTACATCAGGCGCAGACCAAAGAACCTCATTTATTTACCAAAACAGATATTACATTTGACAACGCTAAAAAGTTTGATAAATCGTCGGTTGAACGCCTAAAAAAAGTAATAGACTACTTTAAAAAGAAAAAGAAAAAGGTATATGTACTAGGCATTTCATTTGGTGCATTTATGACTCAAGAACTCATAGCCAGTCACGGTATTGATATAGCTGATGGTTATCTTATCATGGTCGGACGTTTGGATATTGACGAGGACACATGGAAACCTTTTAGCGAAGGAAAAAAGACTAAATATGTTTATGATGGTAACGGAGATTATACAATAGAGGTTGTTAATGACCAAGATGTTGAAGAAAGAAATATGAATCGTTTAGCTGCTGGGCTAGGATTTAATCGCTATACCGCACGCTTTAAAGACATCAGCGATTTATCCAAGATCACTTACGTTTACGGCACTGAGGATGAGCAAGTAGGACCATTATCAGATGAGGAAATTAAATTTTTGGAAGACAGAAAAGTACAAATCGGAAAAAACGATGGTGCAAATCATGATGAATCTATTCAAGCGGGTATCAGTTTAATGAATCAACTGTTTAAATAAATTTAGGGAAATAAAAAAAGGCCGCATAATTACTTATGCGGCCTTTTTTATAAATAAACTTTTAGTTAAGCTTCAAAAGGGACTATAGAAACATAAGATTTGTTGTTCCTTTTCTTTTCAAACTTTACAACACCATCCACTTTGGCGTGTAAGGTATGATCTTTCCCAGCATAAACATTTTCACCTGGATTGTGCGCAGTACCTCTTTGTCTAACAATGATGTTTCCTGCAACAGCAGCTTGTCCACCAAAAATCTTTACCCCAAGGCGTTTCGATTCTGATTCTCTACCGTTTTTCGAACTTCCGACTCCTTTTTTATGTGCCATTTTATGTCGATTTTATATGTTATAGTTTAGCTAAGGGCGGCAATTAATTCTGCTTTTTTCATGGCAGAAATTCCAATAATTCCTTTAGCTTTTGCTAATTCTTTTAATTGTGCAACTGTCATTTTACTAAGATCTTCTGTTGGTGCATCCGTTTTTGGAGCACTTGCCTTTGGATCTGACTTAGTCTTTTCTGTTGCTGGCTTTGATGTTGACTTCGCTGGAGCAGCTTTCTTTGCTCCTGAAGCTAAAATATTTTCAATCTGGATTTCAGTCAAAGCTTGGCGGTGGCCATTCTTAACTCTGTATCCTTTACGTCTTTTCTTTTTAAAGACAATCACTTTATCACCTTTAAGGTGCTTTAAGACTTTAGCTCCTACTTGAGCACCGTCTATAGCTGGGGCGCCTACTGTAACTTTGTCACCATCTGCTAGAAGAAGAACATTGTCAAAAGCGACTTTTTTACCTTCTTCAGTTTGCAAACGATGAACAAAGACTTTTTGGTCTTTTTCAACTTTGAATTGTTGCCCTGCTATCTCTACAATTGCGTACATAGCGTTACGTTTTTATTAATTTTTTTTTTAAACCTTAAAAATTTTCTCCTAAGGCGGGTGCAAATATAATTCTATTATATTAATCTACAAATTATTTATAACTATTGTTTTAAGTATAAAAGTAGTGGGAAATTACATAAAAATACTATTTTTGACCTCCGACTGTAACATTTTTTGAATTTATCAGTCTAAATTATAAAATAATAAAAAATTAAAAACAATCAGATGAAAATTTATTTAAACGCTTTAACTGCTGTATTGATGATTACGTCCTCCTTGTCAGCGCAAGAAGTTAAATTTAAAGAATATGATTTGAGCAATGGAATGCATGTTATTTTGCATCAAGACAACACTGCTCCGGTAGTAACAACCTCTGTTATGTACCATGTAGGCGCAAAGGATGAAAATCCAGAACGTACTGGGTTTGCTCACTTTTTTGAGCATTTACTTTTTGAAGGAACAGTAAACATTCCAAAAGGAGAGTGGTTTACAATAGTTACCTCAAATGGTGGTAGTAACAATGCTAACACAACTGATGACCGTACATATTATTACGAGGTATTCCCATCAAACAGTGTAGAATTGGGTCTATGGATGGAATCTGAACGTTTATTACATCCTGTTATTGACCAAGTAGGTGTAGACACTCAAAATGAGGTTGTAAAAGAAGAAAAAAGACTAAGAGTTGACAATAGTCCTTATGGAAAGTTTTTAGAAAATGTGAAACTTAACATGTTTAAAAAACACCCTTACAAAGGAACAACAATTGGTAAAATGGAGCATTTAGATGCTGCAACTTTAGAAGAATTTCAAGCGTTCAATAAAAAATATTATGTTCCAAATAATGCAACTTTAGTTGTTGCAGGAGATATTGATATTCCTGCAGTCAAAAAAATGATTGAAGATTATTTTGGATCTATACCAAGAGGAGAAGACATTGTTCGAAATTTTCCAAAAGAAGATCCAATTACAGAACCCATAAGTGCTGTTGCATATGATGCAAATATTCAAATTCCAGCTATTATGGCAGCATACAGAACACCTTCGTTTAAAGACAGAGAATCTTATGTTTTAGATATGATTTCTACCTATTTGAGTGACGGAAAAACCTCTAAACTCTACAAAAAACTTGTTGATGATAAGAAAATGGCTCTTCAAGCGGGTGCTATCAATTTAAGTCAGGAAGACTATGGTGTTTATATACTATTTGGTTTACCGTTGGGTGAGACTTCTTTAGATACTTTAGTTGAAGAAATGGATGAAGAAATTGAAAAATTGAAATCTGATTTAATTACTGAAAGAGATTATCAAAAAATTCAAAACAAATTTGAAAATGACTTTGTAAGCTCAAATTCTAGTGTGGAGGGGATTGCAAACTCATTAGCACGCTATCATATGCTTTATGGAGATACAAATCTAATTAACAATGAAATTGATATTTACAGATCAATTACTAGAGAAGAAATAAAAGCGGTTGCTAATAAATATCTAAATGCAAATCAACGTTTGCTACTTGAGTATTTACCAGAGCCTGCAAAAGAATAATTTTTTAAAAATACATTTACATGAAAACTAAATTATATACATTATTGGCGTTCTTATTTGTTACTGTAGGTATTACTGCACAAATAGATCGCAGCCAACAACCAAAACCAGGTCCTGCACCAAAAATCTCTTTGGAAAAACCTGTAGAATACGAATTAAAAAATGGATTGAAAGTCCTAATTGTAGAAAATCACAAATTACCACGTGTTTCATACAATTTGAGTATCGATCGTAAACCAATCATTGAAGGAAATAAAGCAGGTGTAACATCTCTACTTGGAGCTATGCTTGGAAATGGAACAACCAATATTTCAAAAGACGATTTCAACGAAGAAGTTGATTTCTTAGGGGCACGTTTGAATTTTGGTTTTGACGGAGGATTTGCAAGTTCGCTTACAAAATACAGCACTAGAATGCTTGAACTTTTAGCAGATGCAGCTATGAACCCTCTTCTTACTGAAGAAGAATTTGAGAAAGAAAAAGAAAAGTTATTAGAAGGTTTAAAATCTCAAGCAAAAAGTGTTGATGCTGTGGCCGGACGCGTTGGAGGAGCACTTTCTTATGGTATAGATCACCCTTACGGAGAGTTTGTAACTGAAGAAACTGTAAATAACGTAAGTTTCGAGGATATTCAGACATATTACAACCAGTATTTCAACCCCAACGAAACTTATTTAGTTGTTATTGGAGATGTAGACACAAAAGAAACATACAAACTCATAAAAAAATATTTTGGAAAATGGAAAAAAGGAGAAATTGACAGTTCCGTAGTTCCTGAAGGCAATGCAAATGTAGAGACATTAGAAATCAACTTTGTAGACATGCCAAACGCTGTTCAGTCAAACATTTCTATTACAAGCAATGTAAAGTTAAAAATGAGTGACCCAGACTATCATGCTGTATTGATTGCTAATAAAATTTTAGGTGGTGGTTTTAACAGTTACCTAAACATGAACTTGCGCGAAGCTAACGGCTGGACATATGGTGCGCGATCTTCTGTTGGGACTGATAAGTATATTTCAAGATTCTCTGCTGGTGCTGCTGTAAGAAATGCAGTAACAGACAGTGCTGTTGTTGAAACGATTAAAGAAATTAAGCGTTTTCAAACAGAGCCTGTAGAAGCTTCTGCTCTAGCTAATGCTAAAGCAAAATATGTTGGTGATTTTGTATTGGCCCTAGAACGTCCAAGCACTATTGCACGCTATGCCGTAAACACAAAAATCAATGAATTACCAGAAGACTTCTATGCTACATATTTAGAAAAAATAAATGCTGTAACGATTGAAGATGTACAGCGTGTGGCCAACAAATATTTTACGGCAGATAATGCACGTTTTATTATTGTTGGAAAAGGAAGTGAAGTCGTTGCAAATCTTGAAAAGTTAAATATTCCTATCAAATACTTTGACAAATATGCTAAACCTGTTGAAAAACCAGAATTTTCTAAGCCAATTCCTGCTGGAGTTACTGCACTTTCAGTAATGAATAGCTATGTAGAAGCCGTTGGAGGAAAAGAGGCCTTAGAGGCTGTTGAAACTATGCTTTTTAATGCTGATGTTATAATTGAAGGTGCACCTTTTAAACCCACTGCCGTAATGAAATTTATGACACCAAACAAAATGTCTATGGAAATGAGTATTGCTGGTATGGGAACAATTATGAAGCAAAAATTTGATGGAACCACTGGCTATCAAGAACAACAAGGGATGAAACAACCAATGGGTGAAGACGAAATTGCAGAACAAGCCAGTCAAAAAGGATTATTCCCAGAACTGCATTACTCTGCTGAAGAGGTTGAACTGGTAAGCTTAAGTGATTTGGACGGTACAGATGTATACAAAATCAAAGTGAACGGAAATAAGGAATCCTTCCGTTATTATGATGCTACTTCTGGATTATTGCTAAGAGAGGAAGCTACTGAAGAAGCTCAAGGTCAAACATTTACCTCTTTAAAAGATTACTCAGATTATAAAGAAGTCAACGGTGTTTTAATTCCTTTTGGACAAAAAATCGCTACAGGACCACAAGTAATTGGTATTAATGCCAGTGAAGTTTTAGTAAATTCTGGAGTTACTGAAGAAGATTTTAAATAAAATCAATTCCCCTGATAAACTAAAAAGACTGCCGAGAGGCGGTCTTTTTTTTTGACTAATTTTTATTAGCTAGATAAATGCCACTTAAAATAACAATAGCTGCACATCCTTGAAGCCATCCAAAAACTTCGCCATCCAATAGCCCCCAAAATAAGGCTACAATAGGCATCAAATACGTAACAGATGACGCAAAAACAGGTGTAGAAATTAGTATCAATTTATTGAAAATAATTTTTGCTAAAGCAGTACCAAAAACAGATAACAACACAACACAACCAAGAGATGGTAAAAAAGTTTCAGTTTGCAAGGTCGATGCATTAAATCCATTTGAAAACCATAAAACCAATAGTGCTGGAATAAAAATGACAATAAAATTGGCCGTTGCAATAGCAACAGGTGGCACCTCAAATAAATATTTTTTTATGATATTGACATTGACAGCATACATCAATGTAGCCAAAACTATAAACCAAGCGTACCAATAATTTTGATTTGGATTGAGGTCTGCGCCTTCCAAAATCAATAGTGAAGCCCCTACAAATCCAAGTAAAACTCCAAAAATTTGAAAACGACTCGATTTAATTTTAAAAATAATCAACCCTAAAAGAATTGTATTCAAAGGCACTAAAGAATTTAAAATTGATGCGACAGTACTATCAACTTCAGTTTCGGCAAAAGCGAAAAGAAAAGAAGGAAAAAATGTTCCTAAAAAACCTGATACTGCAAGCCATTTCCATTGTGCTTTTGAAATTCCTTTTAGCGTTTTATATCCAATACAAAAAATAAAAATACTGGAAATAACAATTCGATAGCTCCCCAATTGAAGCGGCGATAAACCCAGTAGCCCTTTTTTTATAAGAATAAAAGAACTCCCCCAAATTAGAGATAATAAAAAAAGAAAAAACCAGCGTATGTTTCTAGTTGACATTCATTTTATTTTGGACTACAAAGTTGAGTAAATATGATTGATTAATAATGAAAAATTGTAAATTTGTTTAAATCCTAAAATTTATTATCATGAAAAATTTAAAATTGATCTTAACCGCAGTTGTTATTTTCTCCATGGCAATCAACTGTAAAAATTCCTCAAAAGTAGAGGTGAAAACTGTAGAAAACGGAAGCACCAAAATCATTGAAACCAGTGAGGTCATTGCTGGGAATTTTGAAGATATTGAAAATTATGCTGCTGCAGAATTTACAATCAAAGGCATGACGTGTGCTATGGGCTGCGCCAAAACGATTGAGAAAAAACTAGCCAAAACAGACGGTGTATTGTCTGCAAAAGTAGATTTTGAAAACGAACTTGCAAGTGTTGAATTTGACGCCGATAAAATTGACAAAGATGCTCTAAACAAAATTGTTACTGGTGTAAGCGATACCTATTCTGTACATGACATGAAAATTTCTGATCAGCCCTTTTCTGTCGAAAAGAAATAGTAAAAAATCTTAGGCGTTCATCAACATTTCAATTTCATCAATTTCAATTGGAATGTTTTTCATCAAATTAATGGGTGTTCCTTTTGGTTGAATGACAATATCATCTTCCAGACGGATACCCATTTTTTCTTCTGGAATATAAATTCCAGGTTCTACAGTAAACACCATATTGGCTTTCATTGGCGTTTTTAATGGCCCAAAATCATGTGTATCCAGTCCCATGTGATGAGATGTACCATGCATAAAGTATTTTTTATATGCAGGTCTCTCTGGATTTTCATTTTGAACGTCTGCTCTATCAATAAGCCCTAATCCAAGTAATTCAGAAGTCATTAATTTTCCAACCTCAACATGATATTCTTCCCAAAGCGTTCCTGGTAACAGCATTTTTGTAGCTTCATTTTTTACATTCAAAACAGCTTGATACACCGCTTTTTGACGTGCTGTAAAACGACCACTTACAGGAATTGTTCGTGTCATATCACTGGAATAATTGGCATATTCTGCACCAACGTCCATAAGTAGCATATCCCCTGCTTTACATATTTGATTATTTTCAATGTAATGTAAAACACAAGCATTATAACCAGATCCAATTATGGGTGTATAAGCAAAACCTTTTGAGCGATTCTTGAGAAATTCATGTGCATATTCGGCTTCAATTTCATATTCCATAACACCAGGCTTTACAAAACCTAAAACACGCTTAAATCCTTTTTCGGTGATGTCGCAAGCGTTTTGAATCAATGCAATTTCCTCTTGCTCTTTAACCCCTCTAAGGACTTCCATGATGGGAAAATTATGCTCAATTTTATGATTTGGAAATTTCTGCTTTACGGTTTTGATAAAGCGATCTTCGCGCGTTTCCATTTCAACGGCTTGACGATAATGATTGTTATTATTGAAATACACTGTTTTTGCTTCACTCATAAGTTGTTCAAAAACAGACTCAAACTCATCCAACCAATAGACCGTTTGTACACCAGAAGTTTCTGTAGCTTGGAGTTTATTGAGTTTTGCACCTTCCCAAATAGCGATATGATCATTCGTTTCTTTTAAAAATAAAATTTCTTTGTGCTTTTGATTTTTTGCGTCTGGAAAAAGAACTAATATGCTTTCTTCCTGATCAACACCACTCAAATAAAAAATATTAGGGTGTTGATGAAATGGTAAAGTACTATCTGCACCTGTACTAAAAATATCATTGGAATTGAATACAGCAATAGAATTGGGAATCATTTGAGCTACAAATTTTGCTCTGTTTTTAGTAAATAATTTAGAATCAATGGGTAGGTATTTCATATTCATGTGTTTTTCCAAAAGTAAATATTTTAGATTATATCTTAAAAAAAATGAAGAGAAAACAAAAGTACATGTAATTTCTATTTATAAAAGTTCTAAATTTTAAAAAATTATGATAAATGTTATTGTCTAAGAACGGCTTGTGAGTTACCTTTGCTCAGTTATAAAAATTTAATCAAATGAGTGGATTTTTAAAGTCTTCAATTGGTAGAAAAATTGCAATGGCACTTTCTGCATTTTTCCTTATGTTTTTCATCCTTCAACATTTTGCAATCAATGTCTTATCTGTGTTTAATCCTGATGCTTTTAATGAGGTTTCACATTTTATGGGGACCAATCCTTTAGTGCAATTTGTACTACAACCCATTCTTATTTTTGGAGTTGTTTTTCATTTTGTAATGGGATTTGTTTTAGAATTCAAAAACAGAGCTTCAAGAAGTGTAAGCTATGCAGTAAACAATGGTAATGCAAATTCTACATGGATGAGCAGGAATATGATTTACAGTGGTGGATTTATTCTTGTTTTCCTCGTTATTCATTTTATAGATTTTTGGATTCCAGAGCTTAATGTTAAATATTTGGTAGGTGATACTTCTGGGCTTTTAGCCGATGGAAGTGATTACCGTTATTTTGAAGAATTACAGCATAAATTTGTACCCCTATGGCGCGTGATTTTATATTGCATAGGGTTTATATTTTTGGCATTGCACCTGTTACATGGTTTCAATTCGGCCTTTCAATCCGTTGGAGGGAATAATAAATACACCAACAGCCTCAAAAATGTTGGAAAAGCGTATGCAGTACTTATTCCACTTGGTTTTATTGTTATTGCTTTGTTCCACTTTTTTAATAACTCTCACTAAATCATATAATTATGGCTTTAGATTCGAAAATTCCAAATGGTCCACTTGCCGATAAATGGACCACTCATAAAAACAATATCGACCTTGTAAATCCAGCAAACAAAAGAAACATTGATGTTATTGTTGTTGGAACAGGGTTAGCGGGAGGCTCTGCCGCCGCTACACTAGCAGAATTGGGTTATAACGTCAAAGCATTTTGTTTTCAAGATTCACCAAGACGAGCACATTCAATTGCAGCCCAAGGAGGTATTAATGCTGCAAAAAACTACCAAGGCGATGGCGACTCTACATACCGATTGTTTTATGACACCGTAAAAGGTGGCGATTACCGTTCTAGAGAAGCTAATGTATACAGACTGGCAGAAGTCTCTACAAACATTATTGATCAATGTGTAGCTCAAGGCGTACCATTTGCAAGAGACTATGGTGGATTACTTGACAACCGTTCTTTTGGTGGAGTTTTGGTCTCTAGAACTTTTTATGCAAAAGGCCAAACTGGACAACAACTTTTATTAGGCGCATACTCTGCAATGAATCGCCAAATTGGACGAGGAAAAATAAAAATGTATAACCGCCACGAAATGTTGGATGTTGTAATTGTACATGGAAAAGCGCGTGGAATTATCACTCGAAACCTTGTCACTGGAGAAATTGAACGCCATTCTGGCCATGCTGTAGTATTGGGTTCTGGTGGGTATGGAAACGTGTTTTATCTTTCTACAAATGCCATGGGCAGTAATGTTACCGCTGCATGGAAAGCACACAAAAGAGGGGCTTATTTTGCAAATCCTTGTTATACTCAAATCCACCCAACATGTATTCCTGTCTCTGGTGATCACCAATCCAAGCTGACACTCATGTCCGAATCGCTTCGAAATGACGGAAGAATTTGGGTTCCAAAAAAATTAGAAGACGCCAAAGCCATTCAAAATAAAACATTAAAACCAACAGCAATAGCTGAAGAAGATCGTGATTACTTCTTAGAACGTCGTTATCCTGCCTTTGGAAATTTGGTGCCAAGAGATGTTGCGTCAAGAGCTGCAAAAGAACGTTGTGATGCTGGATTTGGTGTCAATGCTACCGGAGAAGCTGTTTTCCTTGATTTTGCATCAGCGATTATGCGTTATGGAAAAGAACAAGCACACGTCAAAGGTCTTGATGAAAACGATAACAACCTTGTAAAATCTCTTGGAAGAGAGGTAGTTAAGAGTAAATATGGAAACTTATTCCAGATGTACGAAAAAATTGTGGATGAAAACCCATATGAAACCCCAATGATGATATACCCAGCGGTACATTATACCATGGGGGGTATTTGGGTGGATTATAATTTGCAAACTACAGTACCCGGATTGTATGCAATTGGTGAAGCCAATTTTTCAGATCATGGTGCCAATAGACTTGGAGCTTCTGCTCTAATGCAAGGTCTTGCCGACGGCTATTTTGTATTGCCATATACTATTGGAAATTATCTTTCTGATGATATACGTACAGGACCAATTTCTACAGATAGTATAGAATTTGAAGAAGCAGAAAAAAATGTACGCAAACAGATAGACAAATTCATTAACAACAAGGGTTCAAAACCTGTAGATTATTTCCATAAACGTTTAGGAAAAATTATGTGGAATAAATGTGGAATGGCTAGAAACGAAAAAGAGCTAAAAGAAGCTATTGAAGAAATTTCTGCTCTTCGCAAAGAATTTTACAAGGAGGTACTTGTTCCTGGTGATGCCAATGAGTTTAATGAAGAATTAGCAAAAGCAGGTCGTGTTGCTGACTTTCTAGAACTTGGTGAATTGTTTGCCAAAGATGCCTTAGTTAGAGAAGAATCAGCTGGAGGACATTTTAGAGAGGAGTACCAAACTGCAGAAGGTGAAGCACAAAGAAGAAAAGAATTTCAGTTTGTATCGGCATGGGAATACAAAGGAGAACCAAAAGATGCTCAATTGCACAAAGAAGAATTAGTATACGAAAATATAGAAGTTAAAGAACGTTCCTATAAATAAAATTGCTATGAAATTAACGTTAAAAATATGGCGTCAAAAAAATGCCGAAAATAAAGGTAAAATAGTTGAATATCCAATTGAGGGCATTTCTCCTGATATGTCTTTTCTAGAGATGTTGGATGTTCTCAACCAAAAGTTAATTACAGCGGGTGAAGAGCCTGTAGCTTTTGATCATGATTGTCGAGAAGGTATATGTGGATCTTGCTCTTTATATATTAATGGAGAAGCTCATGGACCAGACAGAAGAGTGACGACATGTCAACTGCACATGCGTAAATTTAAAGACGGTGATACAATTTTTATAGAACCTTTTAGAGCAAATTCTTTTCCAGTAATCAAAGACTTAATTGTCGATCGTTCTGCTTTTGACCGCATTCAACACGCCGGTGGTTTTGTTTCTGTAAACACTTCTGGAAATACTCAAGACGGAAATGCTATTCCAATCTCAAAACACGCCGCAGACGAGGCTATGGATGCCGCTACTTGTATTGGTTGTGGTGCTTGTGTTGCGACTTGTAAAAATTCATCTGCAATGTTGTTTGTTGGTGCAAAAGTTTCTCAATACGCATTGTTGCCACAAGGACAAGTGGAAGCAACAGATAGAGTTCAAAATATGGTTGAACAAATGGATTTGGAAGGCTTTGGAAACTGCACCAATACAGGTGCTTGTGAAGTGGAATGCCCAAAAGGAATTTCATTAGAAAACATTGCTCGAATGAACAGAGAGTTAATTAAAGCCAACCTAAAAGGTTAATCCTCCAAAATAAATTCTGTAAACTCTTCCCAAAACGCACGAACTTCTACAAGTTCTTCAGCATAGCTGACACGTTCTGGTTGTATCTTTTTTAGGAAATTTCCTGAATCATATTTGCCGTTGTCATTAGTATCAAAAATTGCTCTGAGAGAATAATTCCCTGGATCAATATTTATAAAGTCTATAGGCCCTTGCTCTCTAACAATTTTTTCCTCTTTTACATCGCCATTTGTGGTTACAAATTGAAGAATAATAGGATACTTTGCGTTGCGGAGACTCACACGAATATTTCCATAATCGGACAATAATTTTGTGCCTGCTCTTAGACGCAGTGTGTCATTTTCTGTACCATAAAAATCTTTTAAAGCGCCAGGAAAAAGAGTAATATCATAATTGTTATTTTCAGTCAAACCAAAGTTTAACTTCGCTAGGGTTGGGTTGTTTTTATCAATAGAAAGTAAACTTTCAATAGCTGCTGAATCCTTATCAATTATTAAAGTTTTAGACATGTCTACAGCGGTCAAAGGAATACTTGAACGCAATAGCATATCATCTCCAGGATTGAGTGTAGAATTAACTGTTTTTAGTATTAATGAATCCTTTTCCATTTTTTTCATGCGCACAGTAACAGTATCTTTTGTAGAAAAATATGTCACCTGAAAACGCAAAGAATCAATATCAAGTTTTGGATTCATCCAAAAATTTAAGGTGTCTTTTTCAAATTCCTTTGAAGTTGTAGATAAAAAATCATCTGGAACATCAGACAACAGTTTTACACTTAGACTGTCTGGAATCCCTTCATAAGCAAAGCCAATCCGGCTTTCTGCTAATTGTCTGGCACGAGTAAATTTGAATTCAGGATCTTGTTTGAATAATTTAAGAACATAGGCCGTATCTGAAGGCACCGTTACAAATTGGCTTCTGTATCCAAATTTATCATCTTTTGGCTGATAAATATAATTAGTGTTTTCCTCTTTCAATGCAGTTAACAGATAACTTCCAGCTTTTATATTATCAATAGAAAATTCTGACAAACTATCTGTAATTCCTATGTATTTAGGTTTTTGTTTAAATACAATTGAATCTGTGTAAGCACTATCGACTTCGTGCAGCAATACTGAAACAGATTCTGGAGTTTCACGTTCAAAAGCCTCTATAATTAATCCTTTGACAGAAAGTGAGTCGATGTAAGAACCTGTTGAAAAAACATATTTGTAAAAAGGAAAAGGATTACCCTCGTTATTGTCAATAATACTTTCACCAAAATTAATCGCATAAGTTGTATTTGGCTGAAGCGTATCATATATTTTAATTGTAATATACTTACTAGCTGCACTTAAAGGTGTAATTTCTGGCTCGGGGTCCATTGGCGGGGATACTATAAGTTGTTTTTGAAGGTTTTTAAACTTAATGTATTCATTAAAATAAATTTGAATTTCGTTTGCCTTAAAATTTGTTGAAAAATTTGCTGGCTCTTCTTTTGTGATTACGGGTGGGGTTTCGTCTTTTGGGCCGCCATCAGCTGTTCCACGATTAGCACATTGAAATAAAACCAAACTAATAGTTATAAAAAAAATAATATTTAAAATCGTGTTTTTCATACCACATATTTGAACACAAAGAAACAACTTATTTTAATTTTATCGAAACATAGATGACGTAATTGCAATGGTTGCCAAACTAAGATTTTTAACTCCTGCAATCAATTAATACATTTGCACATGCTTCAATGGTTAATCCAGTTGTAATTAAATCATCAACAATCAAAATATGTTTTTTATAAATAACTTTATTTGTGATAATTTTAAAGCTATCTGCAACTGATTCCCAGCGTTGTTCCTTTGTTTGAAAAACTTGAGATTTAGTATTTTTTGTCTTAGTTAAAACTAAATTGTTACAAGGAACCTCAAGTACATTTGCAATTGCTTGTGCAAAAGAAAGAACTTGATTATAACCACGTTTTTTCATTCTTTTTTTGTGAGAAGGAACAGGAACAACTAAATCAACAGTATCAAAAAGCATAGAGGATTTCATTTCCAATCCCAGCCAAGTGCCTAAAATTGTACCTAGTGATTCTTGATTTTTATATTTAAGTTGATGTAGAAGTTTCTGTACACGGCTATTTTTTTGAAAAAAAAATAACGATGTAGCAGCTTTAAATTCAAGACGCCCAAAAAACAATTGATTTATAGGCTGCTCTTTTCGAAAATGGTAATTAGTTAATGGCAAATGATGTCTGCATTCGACACAAATCTCAATTTCATTATCGTGTAAAGTTTTTGAACACGCAAGGCAGGATGGAGGAAAAAATAAGTCAACTAAATAGTTCATAATCAATACATAGAGATAAGGCGTAGTAAAATTAAAAATAATCTTATATTTTTTGATTTCACAGCGCTTAATTTCTTTGTGTTTTCTATTTTTGTGGCATGAACAACCAAGAAGATCATTTTAAAAATGTCATTTCTCATGCTAAAGAATATGGATTTGTATTTCAAAGCAGTGAGATTTATGATGGCCTAAGTGCTGTGTACGATTATGGCCAAAACGGTGCAGAATTAAAGAAAAACATTCGCGAATACTGGTGGAAAGCGATGGTGCAAATGAACACCAATATAGTAGGGCTCGATGCTGCAATTTTCATGCATCCAACCACTTGGAAAGCGTCAGGACATGTTGATGCATTTAACGACCCATTGGTAGACAATAAAGATTCAAAAAAACGCTACAGAGCCGATGTTTTAATTGAAGATTATTGCGCTAAACTTGAACAAAAAATTGAAAAAGAAGTCAAAAAAGCTAAAAAACGTTTTGGTGAGACTTTTAACAAAGATGAATTTACAAGTACAAATCCACGTGTTTTAGGGTACAAAGAAAAAATTGATACGATTCTTAAACGTCTGGCCAGATCATTAGAAAATGAAGATTTAGCAGATGTAAAAGAACTTATAGAAGAATTAGAAATTGCAGATCCTGTAAGTGGTAGCCGAAACTGGACAGATGTGAAGCAATTTAATCTCATGTTTGGAACAAAACTAGGCGCCTCGGCAGATAGTGCAATGGATTTATATCTTCGCCCTGAGACTGCACAGGGGATATTTGTGAATTTTTTAAATGTTCAAAAAACAGGACGTATGAAAATTCCTTTTGGTATTGCGCAAACAGGAAAAGCATTTAGAAATGAAATCGTTGCACGTCAGTTTATTTTTAGAATGCGCGAATTTGAACAAATGGAAATGCAATTTTTTATCAAACCTGGAACACAAGGGGAATGGTATGAACATTGGAAAGAAAAGCGTTTGAACTGGCATCTTTCTTTAGGAATGGGAGAAGAAAATTACCGTTTTCATGACCACGAAAAACTAGCACATTATGCAGATGCTGCAGCCGATATTGAGTTTAAATTTCCTTTTGGTTTTAAAGAACTTGAAGGCATTCATTCCAGAACAGATTTTGACCTTAGTCAGCATGAAAAATATGCAGGAAAAAAACTTCAATTCTTTGATCCAGAAGAAAATAAAAACTATGTTCCTTATGTTTTAGAAACCTCTATAGGACTAGATCGTATGTTTTTGGCTGTATTTTCTAGCAGTTTAAAAAATGAAGTATTAGAAAATAACTCTACACGAACAGTTTTAAAACTACCAGCAGTTTTGGCTCCTACAAAAGCAGCCATTTTACCACTTGTGAAAAAAGATGGATTGCCAGAAATTGCCAAAGAAATTTTGAAAGATTTGCAATGGGACTTTAATGTAAGCTATGATGAAAAAGACGCCGTTGGAAGACGATATAGGAGACAAGATGCTATTGGAACTCCGTTTTGTATTACAATAGACCACGAAACACTAAATGACAATACAGTTACAGTACGCTTTAGAGACACCATGAAACAAGAAAGAGTAGCAATTAAAGATTTAAAAGATCTCATAGAAAGCCATGTTTCAATGAAAAATTGGTTAAAAAAATTATAGCCTTAAAAAAATTAAATTCTATAGTTTGTATAGCAAATGTATTGTTCTTTTTATTCTATTTCAATTGGACAAGTTTTATCTTGTGATAACATAAATTAAATTAAAAACCTGTATGTCATTGAAAAGGATTCTTAGAATTACACTAATGTTTTGGTCATTATTTTTTATGTTTCAAGGGTTTTGTCAATCTGATCCCCCTGTTGTTACGGCAATTGGAAATCAAATTTACTGCCCACAAACACAACAAAACATTGTCACTTCCTTTAATATTGTTGATACGGATAGTAACTCAACAGAAGCATTTTATATTCAAGTTTCGTCAGGATATGTTTTAGGAGAAGATCAATTAATTTTATCAGGGAGTCATCCAAATGTTACAAGTAACTGGAATGCTGCACAAGCAAAACTAACACTATCCCCTGCAAGTGGTAGCACAATTTTGTATACAGACATTATTAATGCGGTGTATGATGTTGTTTTTATATGTAGCAACTTAAGTGTTGGGCCAAAAACATTTTCCCTAACTGTTGGTGAAGCAAATTTTTTAGATGGACATTACTACGATTTTGTTCCTTTATATGCCGTTCCTTGGACAACTGCAAAAGCAAATGCAGAAGCTATGAGTTATTATGGATTACAAGGTTATTTAGCTACAATAACAAACGCTGATGAAGCTCAAATATGCGGAGAATTATCACCCGGCACAGGGTGGATAGGGGCAAGTGATGTAGAATCTGAAGGTGTTTGGAAATGGGTAACAGGACCAGAGGAAGGAACCATTTTTTGGAATGGTAATCAAAATGGATCAGCCCCGGCAGGGATGTATTCAAATTGGAACGCAGGTGAACCAAACAATGCAGGAAATAACGAAGATTACGCACATATAACAGATGTTTCTGTGACAACCAACCCTGGATCTTGGAATGATTTACCTGATAGTACAGCTGGTCAGCCACCTCAATATACAGCTACCGGTTTTGTGGTAGAATATGGAGGTATGCCTGGAGACCCTGAACTAAGCATCTCTGCGAGTACTTCATTTAGTCCTGCTGAAATTTTATCAACAACCCCCTCGACAAGTTGTGAAAATGAAGCTGCTTCTCTTGAAGCAACATCAAATACAACAGATGTTTTGTGGTTTGATGATGAATTTGGAGGCAACTTATTACATTCCGGAAACACATACAATCCAGTACTCAGCTCAAATGTAACATTTTGGGTCTTAGCATCTGAAAATGGATGTCAAACAGGGACAAGAGTAGCTGTAAATGCAACTGTAAATCCTAGTGAATCTACAACTTTCACTCCAATAGATTCTATTTGTGTTGGAGATCCTAACCCTTTACCTGCAACAGATATTAACGGCGTAACAGGAACTTGGAGCCCCGCTTTTGACCCCAATACCACAACAACATACACCTTTACCCCTGATGCTGGACAATGTGCTGCAACAGTTGATATGACTATTGGAATTACACCGCTAACAATACCTGACTATACTCAAATTTCTGATGTATGTATCGGCACGAGTTTGACCATTCCTACAACATCAAACAATGGTATAATAGGAACTTGGAGCCCAGCTTTTGACCCCAATACCACAACAACATACACCTTTACCCCTAATGCGGGGCAATGTGCCGCAACAGTTGATATGACTATTGGAATTACTCCGCTAACATCACCAGATTTTACGCCAATTGCTGATGTATGTATCGGTACAAGTTTGACCATTCCTACAACATCAAACAACGGTATAACAGGAACTTGGAGCCCAGCTTTCGACCCAACAACTACAACGTTATATACATTTACGCCAAACCCTAATCAATGTGCTAATCAAACTACTATGACGATTGGTATTACACCTGAAACAACATCAACATTTAGTCCAATAGCTCCTATATGTGAAGGCACAAATATAGTGCTACCAACGGCATCAAATGAAGGCTTCACAGGCGCTTGGAACCCAGCTTTTGACCCCAATACCACAACAACATACACCTTTACCCCTGATACGGGGCAATGTGCTTCTGGAACAACCCTAACTGTAGGTATTATTCCAACTGTTACACCTACATTTACTCCAATAGACCCTATATGCTTTGGCGATGCTATTGGACCATTACCAACAACATCTAATAATGGAATTAATGGAACATGGTTTCCAACTACAATTGACAATACAACCACAACAACGTATATTTTTACGCCAAATGGTGGAAATTGTGTAGAAAATACAACATTAGAGGTTATAGTATTGCAACAAATAACACCGACATTCCAAATAGATGATATTTGTATTGGAGAAACTATTCCTTCATTACCAAATTTTTCTCAAGAAGGAATTTCTGGAACTTGGAGCCCTGCAATTAATAATTTAGCGACTACAACATACACATTCACTCCAGATCCTGGACAATGTGCAAATTCGACTACAGAAACAATTCAAGTTAACCTAATAAGCACCCTAGCGATTATTACTGAAAATACTTCTGCACCATTTGAAAGCAACCAAATTGTTGAAGTTACAGTAACCGGTGGAAGTGGTAATTATGAATATCAACTGGATGGAGGAAATTGGCAAACAAGTTCTATTTTTCAAAACGTAGTAGGATGCCAAGATCATATTGTTAAAGTTAGAGATGCAGAGGGGTGTAGCAACGAACCAGAATCTGCGGTTACAATACTTTCATACCCCAAGTTTTTTACCCCCAATGGTGATGGTTTTAATGATTTTTGGAATATAAAATGTCTTAGAAATAGTACAGGTTTAGTTTCAATATTTGATCGATTTGGGAAACTTCTAAAACAATTTAAAACCACAGGCTCAGGTTGGAATGGCACTTACAATAATAACCTTATGCCAACAAGCGATTATTGGTTTTTGGTAACGTATTATGATGAAAATGGAATTGAAAAAGAATTCAGATCTCATTTTACATTAAGACGATAAAAAATTAAAAATAAGCTTTCAATTGTACTGTTCCAGTATGAATTGTTCGGCTCGTTTCGGTTTTTCTGCCAAAATAATTCAAATTCAAATCTAAAAACTTTGTGAGTTTTTTTTGTGCAATTAACGACCAAGTAAAATTTGTTCCAGGCTGTAAACCTTCCATCATTTGGTAGGCAACAGGCGTGTTTGCATTACCCTCAAAAGCATTTGAAAAATAGTTAAATTCTGCTGAAATAGAAGAACTTGTGTTTTGATTCATAACAGCAGAAACCCCAAGTTTATGCTGTTTCAAATATTCATTATCATTAATTAAATTTTCTTTTTGTTGAAACTGATAAAAAACATCAAAACGTTTATTATCATCCAATAAATATGAAATCTTCGGGTTTATTAAAATTTGATCTAACTCAAAATTTTTAGAAGAATAATTTTCACTTTCAGATTTATTGTTATCAACGTTAAATTCAAAATTTAAAAGCCATTGTTGCTGAATTTTATGCGTAAAATTCAATTGATGCGCATAGCTTTTTTGGGCAATAGAGCCAAAAGATAAAACATTCTTCAACTCTGAACCCGAAAAACTATAGGACACAGTATAGTGTTGTCTGCCTCTATTAAAAAATAATTGATTTCTAAAATTGGACTGCAATGCAAGTTGATTTTCTGAGCCCGATTGAAATGGATTTAAATTTATGTTTTGCCCATCATTTTGTTGTTTTCTGTCAATTAAAAATGTGGTTTGATTATAAAAATGAGACCAAAAACGTTTTGCCTTATTTGAAGATCCACTCCACTGAATAGGATCAATTATCAACGATTGACTCAAGCGGTTCTGATGCGTTCGAATATAAACTTGATTTGGCAAAAGCACTCGAATATACGTTGCTTGATCCTGAAATTGTGCAACTTCAAATTCTTCTAGTTCCTGAATGCCGTTGCCATTATAATCAAACCATACAAAGCTTCCTTGCCCTGGCTCAACTTCTACATAAGTAAAATCTTGTTGTGGGAGTTGGCCTGAACTTGTCTCATAAACAGTTTGCCATTGGACTAGATTTTTGGCCAACTTTTGATCATAAAACAATCTTGAGTTAAGAATTTTTTGAATTGATTTATTTTCATCTTCAGGCTTAAAAACTCTATAATTTGCATACAAACTCAAATTTGTAGATTCATTTCGAATCATTTGCGTATTTGAATAATAGGTGTCAGACGAATTAACACGATTCAAAGTGTTATTTTGCACACTATCATTATGCCGTTTGATATACCCTACTTTCATAAAAACTTTTGTTGAATCTCCAACGCCTATAAACGTTTCGTAGGTACTAAATTTTTGACTTTGAAGGTCTAAGTCTTCTGATGGAAGTTTAGTGATTTTATTTTGTTCTGTAGAAAATTTAACTCCTGGCCAAAACACTCCAGCATCGTATTTGAGTTGAGATAAAGAACGAAAAAAAGTTGACGTTGATCGCGAACCGTTTGTAGTTAGAACACTAGAATTTGTTCGAAACTCAAAATTCTTTAGACGTATATTTGAATTTAAAATATGGCGATTTCCATTAAAATCCTTTGAAAAATTCAGATGCTGATATTGATAATTAATTTGATTTAAATCTGTATTATAAAAAGAAACTCCAGCGTTCACAAAAAGCTGATCGCCAAAATCCGAAACAACCTGGTTACTTGTCGGTTGATCTAAATTCCAATCTCTATTAAATTCTGGATTATAAAGTCCTTCTAAATTTCTAAAATCTTTGTGAATATAATCCATTTCAGAATCCACATTAATGTTCCACTTATTAAATTTAAAAACCTTTTGTTTTACAGCCAGTCGTGCTGCAAAACCATCATTGTCATCGTCTGAAATACCCGAAAATGTATTAAGATCATTTTGACTTGCTGCCAACTCAAAATCTACAGTCGTTTTTTCATTTGGAATATATGCTCCGTTTAAAACTGCAAGTTGTAGTTTAACTGGTGCAACAAGCTGTACAATTGGCTCATAACTTCCTTGCATTTGACCAGATATGGGCGATACATAGCTATAAATATTTGAAATTGCCGTTGAATTTGATAACGTATAATTCCCTTGTTGTTCTCCTACAAACAAAAAGTTAACTTGATATAAACTGTCTTCTGAATTGTTAGAAAATATAAAAATTTCTTCGCCATCAATAATTTCCTTTTTGTATAAAATTCTGTTTTCACTAAACTCTGCTGGTACTGCAGATGGTGCAGTCATAAGTGATTTGTCATCTCCAGCATTGGACAATATTTCTGTCTGATTGGCATTCAAGTTTTGTTGTAATGACTGATTTTTTAAATCATTTTCATTGTAAAATGATACCCCAAATTTTAATTTTTCTGAGTCATATTGAGCGGCAGCATAACCTACAAATCTTGTGTAGTTGCGTTCGCTGTACTGGTAGTCGACAGTAATTCGCATTTCAGAAGTAATGGGATATGTTGGATTAAAAATGATTTCCCCAGCATTATAATCAATAATATAATCTTTAGTCGCACCGCGTTCCAAAGCAATGCCATTGACATATACTGTTTCACTTCCAGAAACAACCAATACAAACAACTCATTATTTGGTCCTTTAAGTTTGTACGGCCCTTGATTCCCTTCTTGAGCAATAAATTGACTTGTTGTAAACTGCCCTCGCACCAATGCGCCAGAAGCATATGCTGTTGTTTTTGATGTATTGTGTTGAAAAACAGAGCTTACAGAAAGCCCTTGCACTCGTTTTGAAAATTCAGCAAAATAAGAGCGGTAATTTTCCAGATCTATATCTCCAGCACGTAATGCCCATTGATCTGTAAAAGCTTCAATAAATACCTGATCAAACTCATCTAAACGTTGGGAATACCCACTCTGTTGCAGAGGAATATTGGCATCTTGAATTGATGCTCTAAGTGTTACTTTCTCACTGATTTTTCCACTAATCTGTAAATCTAACTCACTATTTAAAACAGAATTTTGATTATTACCAATAGTAACGCCTCTCGAAATACTACCAGAAGTCGTTAGGCCGTCAAAAGGAACTGTTTCTTGTGGAGGATTGGATTCTGATATTTGATACAATTTATCCAAAGTCCCCTTTGAATTTACAATGACTGAAGCATCAATTTGCTTGTAAGTTTTGGTTAAAAATTCAGGATATTTTAAATAAGTAACTTCAATTGAATCTGTCTGTGGTAGCATATTTTTGAAGTTTAAAACTGCTTTCTTAAAATCTATAAAATAAGAAGCTGTATCAACAGAAACTCCATTGGAATCTGTAATTTTAAAATAGGAAGGATTGATACTCAGACTATCTAAAACAATGGTTTTATTTGTCGCAATTTTTTTAGTTTGGTACAAACGCTTTGAGTCTTGTGCCAAAACATAAGATGATGAAAATAAAATTACAGAAATCAAAAACCTGTGCATACTTAGTTTTAACTAAAAAAAAAAGAAAATATTTTGTTGATACTTTTCAATAAAACTCTAAAATTATTTAGTGTAAAAGTAAGGCTTTAATTATTTTAGCTAAAATATTCAATTAACTCCATGAAAATTATTTCATACAACGTCAATGGAATTCGAGCTGCTTTAAAAAAAGGGTTTTTGGAATGGTTGGTTGCTGCAAATCCAGATGTGATTTGTTTACAGGAAATTAAAGCCCAAGAAGATCAACTAGATCTTAGTCTATTTGAAACTGCTGGCTATCCTTATACGTATTGGTTTAGCGCTCAAAAAAAAGGCTATAGCGGTGTTGCTGTTTTATCCAAAACAAAACCCAAAAATATAGTTTTTGGAACTGGAATTGAATCTATGGATTTTGAAGGCCGAAACATTCGTGCAGATTTTTCTGATGTTTCTGTAATGAGTTTATACCTTCCATCTGGGACTAATATTCAACGTTTGGAACACAAGTTTGAATATATGGATTTGTTTAAATCATATATTGATGAATTAAAAAAAGAAGTTCCAAATTTGGTGATTTGTGGCGATTACAACATTTGCCATGAGGCCATCGACATACATGATCCTGTTCGAAACAAAAATGTTTCAGGTTTTTTACCTGAAGAACGTGCATGGATGAGTAATTTTTTAAAAAGTGGATTTGTTGATGCCTTTCGACATCTAAATAAAGCGCCACACCAATACAGCTGGTGGAGTTACAGAGCTAATGCACGTGCCAATAACAAAGGGTGGCGACTAGATTACACATTAGTCTCAACTCCTTTAAAAGAAAATATTAAAAGAGCCGTTATACTATCAGAAGCAGTACATAGCGATCACTGTCCTGTACTATTAGAATTAAATCAATAAAAATTAAAAATCATGTTTAAACACTTCATTATTTTGTCCTTATTTGCACTTACAGCCACATCTTGTGTATCTTCAAAATTGTATAAAGAGCTAGAGGGAAAATACAACACCCTAAAATCAGATTATGATGAATTGTCTGGAAATAATGATCAAGAAGTTCTCCAAAAAAAAGAACTCGAACAACAACTGAGGACACTTCAAGAAGCCTTTGATGACGTACAAACCGAGCGCGATCAGTTGGCTCAAGAGGTTGAAGCACTTCAAAAAAAATATGAAAATTTAGATGCTGCATATTCTGCGTTGGAGCAAAACAGCTCAAAGTCGATAGAAGAAAATGCACAAAAAAACAGAGAGCTTCTTGCTCAACTAGAGGCAAAAGAACAAGCATTAGCTGCAGAAAATGATCGGTTGATGCGACTTGAAGCAGATATGCAAGAACGTTCGCAACGTATTGCAGAACTGGAAGCATTGATAGCAGCAAAAGATCAAGCAATGACAGATTTAAAAAATGCTATATCTAGTGCACTTACTGCTTTTGAAGGCAAAGGACTTACTGTTGAACAACGTAACGGTAAGGTTTATGTGTCTATGGAAAATAAACTTCTTTTTAAATCTGGAAGTTGGTCTGTAGGATCTGAAGGGCGCAAAGCAATTGTTCAACTTGGAAAAGTTCTTGGCGAAAATCCAGATATTGCTGTTTTAATTGAAGGACATACCGATAATGTACCGTTTTCTAATGGCGGTCAAATTTCTGGAAACTGGGATTTATCCACTAAACGCGCAACTTCTATTATTGAGATTTTAAGTGAAAATGACGCCATTAATCTTGAAAATTTAACCGCAGCGGGGCGTAGTGAATATGCTCCAATTGCAACAAATGAAACAACCGAAGGAAAAGCCAAAAACAGACGTATTGAAGTTGTTTTGACTCCTAAACTTGATGAAATTTCTAAACTTCTAAACACTAATTAATGGAATATACATCACTTCCAAATACCAATATTAAAGTAAGTAAAATTTGTCTTGGCACAATGACTTGGGGCAATCAAAATACAGAAGCTGAAGGATTTAATCAGATGGATTATGCTTTGGAACGTGGTGTCAATTTCTTTGATACAGCAGAGCTATATCCTGTTCCAGCTACAAAAGAGACTCAAGGGCAAACGAGTAAAATTATTGGAAATTGGCTAAAAAGAAGTAATAATAGAGAGAAAGTAATTCTTGCAAGTAAAATTGCTGGTCCTGGAGACTATACTGCACATATTAGAACTACAGGGTTTGGAGGCAAATCAATTCAAGAAGCTATTGAGTTAGAACTCAAAAGATTACAAACAGACTACATTGATTTATACCAATTGCATTGGCCAGAACGACACACCAATACCTTTGGGGTAAGAGATTTTAAACCTAGTCCAAACGACCCCTGGCTGGATAATTTCAATGAAGTATTGCATGAGCTAAACAATCTTGTACAAGCAGGAAAAATTAGAGCTTATGGACTTTCCAACGAAAAAGGCTGGGGCACTATGCGCTATGCCGAAGAAGTTCGAAAAGATAATTTGCCAAAAATTACTACAATTCAAAATGCTTATTCTCTATTGAATCGTGTGTTTGAAGGCGACTTAGCAGAAATATCTCATAGAGAAAATATTGGTCTATTGGCCTACTCACCATTAGCTTTTGGTGTGCTTTCTGGTAAATACATCAAAGGCACTGCTGCTGATAATGCACGACTGAAATTGTTTCCAAGATTTGCTCGCTATAGTAGCATGCAATCAACTGAGGCTACAAAACAATATTTGGACTTAGCAAATGACATTGGGATATCACTTACGGCGCTTTCATTGGCTTTTGTAAATCAACGCCCATTTGTAACTAGTAATATTATAGGAGCAACAAATTTGGAACAACTAGAAGAAAATATCAATAGTATAGAAACAAAATTGTGTGAAGACACATTGGCTAGAATCAATGAAATTCATGCTAAGATTCCAAATCCAGCGCCTTGATTTTAGGATTTATTGGCCAACTGACCACAAGCTGCGTCAATGTCTTTACCTCGCGATCTTCTAACAGTTACCGTTATTTTATTGGCTTCAAGCATTGAAACATAACGTTCTATGATAGAAGATTTTGCTTGCTGAAATTCCCCATCATCAATAGGGTTATATTCTATAATATTAACCTTACTTGGTGCAAATTTACAGAAGTCTATTAGCGCTTGAATGTCTTTTACAGTGTCGTTAATACCTTCCCAAACAACATATTCATAAGTAATTTGACGTTTTGTTTTGGCATACCAAACTTCAAGAGCTTCGCGAAGATCTTTTAGTGGAAATGTTTCATTAAAAGGCATAATTTGAGTTCGAACCTCATCTCTTGCAGAATGTAATGATACGGCTAAATTAAATTTGACCTCATCTTCAGCCATTTTTTTAATCATTTTTGGGACTCCAGAAGTCGATACTACAATACGTTTTGGCGACATCCCAAGTCCCTCATCAGAAGTGATTTTATCTATTGCTTTTAAAACATTATTGTAATTCATTAGAGGCTCACCCATACCCATAAAAACGATATTAGTGAGCTTTTTATCATGATAAAGACGGCTTTGTTTATCAATGGCTACAACTTGGTCGTAAATTTCGTCGGGGTTTAAATTTCGCATACGCTTTAACCTTGATGTAGCACAAAACTTACAGTCTAGACTGCACCCCACTTGAGAAGACACACAGGCTGTTGTTCTCTTTGAAGTTGGAATAAGTACAGATTCTACAACAAGACCATCATGCAAACGAATGGCATTCTTTAGCGTTCCATCGGAGCTTCGTTGCATAGTATCTACTTCAATATGGTTTATACTGAAAGCATCATTCAATAATTGACGCGTTTCTAACGACAAATTGGTCATGTCATCAAATTGATGTACTCCTTTTTTCCACAACCATTCATAGACTTGTTTCCCCCTAAAGGCTTTATCGCCATGAGAAGTAAAAAAAGCCATCAATTGCTCTTTTGAAAGTGCACGTATGTCTTGTTTTGTTTGGCTCAATCGTATTACAATTATAAAATAAAAAAAGCCTCCTGGGAGGCTTTATATGTTTTAAAGAATAAGCATGGCATCACCATAACTGTAGAATTTATATTCTTCTTTTACTGCTTCTTTGTAGGCTTTCATTACAAAATCGTAACCTCCAAATGCAGAAGTCATCATTAGCAATGTAGACTTTGGCGTATGGAAATTCGTAATCATACAATTAGCAATTGAAAAATCATAAGGCGGAAAAATAAATTTATTGGTCCAGCCACTAAATTCATTAAGTGTACCACTAGAAGATACAGAACTTTCTACAGAACGCATCACGGTTGTTCCTACTGCACAAATTCGTCGTTTTTCTTTTAATGCAGTATTGATTGTTTGTGTGGCATTACTGTCAATAATAATTTCTTCACTATCCATTTTGTGTTTAGAAAGGTCTTCTACCTCAACAGGATTGAAAGTTCCTAATCCAACGTGGAGCGTGAGTTCTGCAAAGTTAATTCCTTTAATTTCAAGACGTTTCAATAAATGCTTTGAAAAATGTAGACCCGCTGTTGGTGCTGCTACTGCTCCTTCATTTTTAGCATAAATTGTTTGGTATCGTTCTTCGTCTTCTGGCTCAACTTCTCTACGAATATATTTTGGAAGAGGTGTTTGCCCTAATTCAGTTAATTTTCTTCTAAATTCTTCATATGATCCATCAAATAAAAATCTAAGAGTTCTTCCTCTTGAAGTAGTATTATCAATAACCTCTGCAACTAAACTTTCATCGTCACCAAAATAAAGCTTATTGCCAATACGGATTTTTCGAGCTGGATCGACTAAAACGTCCCAAAGACGCTGTTCTGCATTGAGCTCTCTTAATAAAAAAACTTCAATACGAGCGCCTGTTTTTTCTTTATTACCAAAAAGCCTTGCTGGAAATACTTTGGTATTATTTAAAACCATAACATCATCTTCATCGAAATAGTCGATAAGATCCTTAAAGTACTTATGCTCAATGGTTTGTTTTTCTCTGTTCAATACCATTAAACGCGCCTCGTCTCTGTGCTCCGAAGGATATTCTGCTAGAAGGTGATCTGGTAAATCAAAGTTAAAATGGGATAATTTCATTTGTTTAAATTTTTTTCAAGTTGCAAATATACAATCTCAAAATAGGCGTTGTCAAGTAAATAGAGGTTTATTTTTTCTCAAGATTAAATCCAAGGGTTTGAAGATCATTCCAAAAGTCTGGATATGATTTTGAAACCACCTCTGCATCATCAATAAAAAGTTGTGTTTTTAGGGCAAGTGGTGCAAAGGCCATTGCCATACGATGATCGTTATAAGTATTGATAACAACCCCTGAATTCAAGCCCAAAGGATTTGTGAGGTGTAAACTTTTTGGAGTGATTTCAATAGTTGTCCCCAATTTTTTAATTTCATTTTGAAGCGCCGCCAATCTATCTGTTTCTTTAATTTTTAGCGTATGTAACCCTGTCAAATTACAATCTATTTTCAATCCTAAACATGTTACAACAATAGTTTGTGCGATGTCTGGAGCATTTGACAAATCGATAGATAAGCAATTTGGCAATGAGGCTTCAATTTTTTTTAAAATGAGTGTGGTGCCATCAAATGTACTTTCTACACCCAAATCTTTATAAATTTTTTGAAGTACTGCATCACCTTGTAAGCTTGTTGACTTATATTCTGAAATAGCAATTTGAGTTCCAACTGGACTGAGCGCAACAATGCTATAAAAGTAAGACGCAGAAGACCAATCAGATTCTACAACAAAAGTTTTTGATGTAAGTTGATGAAATGGTAATACTCTGATTGCATTGGACTCAAAACTTGTTTTAACACCCAATTCATTGAGCAAGGAAAGTGTCATTTTTATATATGGTGTAGAGGTAATTTCTCCCTCCAAATGAAGTGTTAATCCATTTTCTAAAGTTGGCGCAATAAGTAGTAACGCTGAAATATACTGACTGCTAATATTGGCTTTCATTTGTACGCTACTTTTTGTAAGCGTTTTGCCGTCTATCAATAAGGGTGGATAACCATCATTTTTGGTGTAAGAAATTGAGGCACCCAAAGCGTTCAATGCATCCACTAAAATTTTAATCGGGCGTTCTTGCATTCGCGAAGAACCTGTTAGTGTTGTTGTTTTCCCCAAGCGCGTTGCATAATATGCAGTCAAAAAACGCATAGCTGTTCCTGCATGATGAATATCTACAACCGAAGCATCTGTTTTTAGGGCTTTTTGCATCAACTGGCTATCATCAGAATTGGACACATTTTTTATCTCCAATCCTTCAAATAGTGCTTGAAGCAATAAAACTCTATTAGATTCACTTTTGGAACCTGTTATTTTCAATTCAGAAAATGAATTAATCTTGGATTGTTTCAGTTGAATCTGCACTATTATTTTAATTTTTGATTGGAATGATGACGGTTATGGTCTCGTTTTGTCTTTAGGTCTAGCTTTTTATCAAAAGCGTCTTGTAAATCTACGCCCGTTTGATTTGCCAAACAAAGTACTACAAAAATAACATCAGCCAATTCCTCACCTAAATCTTTGTTCTTATCAGATTCCTTTTCGCTTTGCTCTCCATAGCGTCGAGCAATAATACGCGCTACCTCCCCTACTTCCTCTGTAAGTTGTGCCATATTGGTGAGCTCATTAAAATAGCGTACCCCATGAGTTTTAATCCATTGATCAACTGTTTCTTGTGCGTTTTGAAGATTCATAACTTTCTATTTTACAAAGAACTAAAGTAATTAATGTCCTTTTTAAATCAAATAATATCGCTTTAAATTAACTAAGAATTATTAACGGTTTTTTGTGTCAATGATAACAGTAACTGGGCCGTCATTTAAAAGGTCTATTTTCATGTTTGCACCAAAAACTCCCGACTGAACTTCCTTACCTAAATCGTGTTGTAATTGACTGATAAACTCCTCATACAATGGTATTGCAATTTCTGGTCGTGCAGCTTTTACATAACTTGGCCGATTGCCTTTTTTCGTTTGTGCATGTAACGTAAATTGACTTATTACAAGCGCCTCAAAATTTTGGTCGATTAAAGATAAATTCATCATGTCATTTTCGTCATTAAATATCCTAAGGTTTGAAATTTTTTTACTCAACCAATTTATATCCTCTAAAGTGTCTTCAGCAACAATGCCTAAAAAAATGAGAACTCCTGATGCAATTTGACCTTCAATATAATTATCAATTGTTACACTTGCTCTTGTAACTCTTTGAATCACTACTCTCATGGCGTATCGTATGAATCGGTTCGATAATTAGCCTCTTCGCCTTGTAGAATTTGTAGATACGATTTGTAGCGCGATGAAGCTATTTCACTAGAATCAACAGCCTTTTTTACAGCACATTTTGGCTCATGTAAATGAAGACAATTGTGAAACTTACAATTCGTTTTTGTGGAAAATAACTCTGGGAAATAATGATCCAATTCTGCTGGCTCTATATCTACAACACCAAATCCTTTAATGCCAGGGGTGTCAATTATCCTAGCGTCAAAACTTAAATCAAACATTTCCGCAAAAGTAGTTGTATGTTGACCTTGTTGATGCATTTCTGAAATGGCCTTAGTTTTTATATTAAGCCGAGGTTCTATCATATTTATAAGTGTAGATTTTCCTACTCCAGAATGCCCAGAAAACATACTAGTTTTTTCTTTCATTTTTAATTTTATAGCCTCTAAGTTTTCACCTTTTTTAGCCGATATTTTAAGACAATCGTATCCAATTTTCGAATAAATTTGAACCCAATTTTCTACGATAGATTTAGCATCACTATCGTAAGTATCCATTTTATTAAATAACAAAATAGCTTCAATCCCATATGCTTCAGCGGTGACCAAAAAACGATCTATAAAACTTGTAAATGTCGGTGGATTGTCGATGGTAACCAACAAAAAAACCTGATCAATATTACTCGCAATAATATGGGTTTGCTTGGAAAGATTTACAGATTTTCTAACAATATAATTTTTCCGTATATGAATAGTTTTAATGACACCGGTTTCTTTATTATTACTCGTTTCTAAATCAAAATCAACAACATCACCCACTGCAATAGGATTTGTGCTTTTAATGCCTTGCATACGGAACTTTCCTTTGATACGGCACTCATAAAAAGTACCATTCGAAGCTTTGACAGTATACCAACTACCTGTCGATTTATAAACCGTTCCTGTCATATATTAAACATCTTTGGAAACACAAAGAAACAAATTTCTTTTTAGACCATTTAGTATTCAAAATTATACCAACTAAAAAGGAGTGCAGTTGCACCCCTTTTTTTATCCTTTCAAAATTTGTTTTTGATGATTGATGGATTCTTGATGGATGGCCTTAAAAAGTTTTAGGATAAACTCCTCACTTAGACTGTGCTGTTCCCCTTCAAGAACCATTTTGCCTAGAATTTCGTTCCAACGTTTGCTCTGCAAAACGGCAACATTTTTCTCTTTTTTTAGAGCTCCAATAGCTTCTGCAACTTTCATTCTTTTTCCTAATATTTCTAAAAGTTGATTATCTACGACATCAATTTGTGCACGTAATTTTTGAAGCTCACTAGTATAATCGGCTTCTGTAGTACTTTCATTACGGATTTTTAAATCTTTTGTATACTGAATAAGTGTGCTTGGTGTAATTTGCTGTGCCGCATCACTCCATGCATTATCAGGATCAAAGTGAGTTTCAATCATTAGACCATCGAAATTTAAATCCAAAGCTGTTTGACATACATCAAAAACCATATCGCGCTTTCCTGTGATGTGCGAAGGGTCGTTAATTAGAGGGAGGTCAGGAAATTTCGTTTGTAACTCAATGGCCAATTGCCATTCTGGGTTGTTTCTATATTTTGATTTTTCATAAGTTGAAAACCCTCTATGAATGACTCCTAAATTTTTAATATTTGCCGAAGCCAAGCGCTCTACAGCACCAAGCCATAATGCAAGGTCTGGATTAACAGGGTTTTTAATCAAAACAATTTTATCGGTACCCTCCAATGCATCTGCAATTTCTTGGACAATAAATGGACTTACTGTTGAGCGTGCACCAATCCAAAGTAAGTCGATATCATGTTCTAGTGCCAGCTCTACGTGTGCTCTATTGGCTACTTCGGTTGCTGTTTTTAGTCCTGTTTCGGCTTTTACTTTTTGTAGCCATTTGAGCCCCAAAGCACCTACGCCTTCAAAATTTCCTGGGCGAGTTCGAGGTTTCCAAATCCCTGCTCTATAATAACTAACATCTGAATCTTTAAGTTCGTGAGCAATTTTTAAAACTTGCTCTTCTGTTTCTGCACTACATGGCCCTGCAATGACTAGCGGATGATCTAATTTTAAATCATCTAACCATGTTCTAAGTTGTTTACTATTTTCCATAGTGTTGTTGGTTTAAGAAATTCCTTTAAGTATTGTTTTTATATAATTTGTGTTTTTCATTTCGTTTCGAATGGCTTCAAAATCTTCAGACTCCATTAATTTTTTGAAGTGCGTCAAGTTTTGAATGTACTCATCTAATGTTTCAATAACATTAGTTTTATTTTGTTCAAAAATTGGGGTCCACATCTCTGGTGAGCTTTTTGCTAGCCGCACTGTAGATTCAAATCCACTACCGGCCATGTCAAAAATATTGCTTTCGTTTTTCTCTTTATCAATAACGGTTTTTCCAAGCATAAATGAACTAATATGAGACAGGTGAGACACATAGGCAATGTGTTTATCATGATCTTTTGCGTTCATATGTCGAATACGCATCCCAATAGATTCAAAAATTGAAATTACCTCTTTTGAACGTTTTTCGTCTGTTTTTTCAATATCACAAATGATATTAGTTTTGTTTTTGAATAGCCCCACATGTGCCGCTGTTGGCCCAGAAAATTCTGTTCCTGCTATAGGATGATTGGCCAAAAACTGTGATCGTTTTGGATGGTCATCTACAACCTTACATATGGCCTCTTTTGTAGAACCCATATCAACAACAATCCCTTGTTTTGGAATAAGATCTAAAAGCGTTGGAAGAAGTTTTAATGTCGCATTTACAGGGATGGCCAAAAACACTAAATCGGCATTCTTTATATCATTCAAAATGGCCTTTTTATCTATTAGTCCTGATTCTAATGCTGTGGTCAAATGCGCTTCATTATGATCTATTCCGTACACAACAACCTCAGGTTTTAGAGCTTTTAAATCTAAAGCAAAACTACCTCCAATGAGTCCTATTCCTATGACATATACGTTTTTCATACAGTGCGTTTTATAGCTTCATTAATAGACTTTTCTGATGCGCAAAGAGAGAAACGAACATATCCATTTCCATTGGAACCAAAAATAGTTCCAGGAGCTATAAATATATTTTTCTTATAAAGTAATTCATCAATAAATTGCTCTGAGTCGATGCCTTGTGGAAGCTTTGCCCAAACAAACATTCCTGATGTTTTTTTATCAAAATCACAACCCAATTGCGTGGCCAGTTGCCATACAAGTTGTCGGCGTTTTTCATAAATAGCATTCAATTCTTTAAACCACTCTTTTGATGATTTAAGTGCTTCTATAGCTCCTTTCTGAACTCCATAAAACATTCCAGAATCCATATTACTTTTTACCTTAATGACATTTTTTATATGATGTGCAGCACCTGAAAGCATACCCACACGCCAACCCGCCATATTGAACGTTTTGCTCAAAGAATTTAGCTCTAAACAAACATCTTTAGCTCCCTCAAAATTGAAAATACTAGTTGGATTGTCATTTAAAATAAAGCTATATGGATTGTCATTTATTAATAAAATATTGTGTGCTTTCGCAAATTGAATCAATGCTGACAAGTGCGATTTTGACGCCTTAGTCCCTGTTGGCATGTGCGGGTAATTTACCCACATGAGTTTTACTTTGGACAAGTCCATTTTTGATAATTCATCAAGATTTGGTTGCCATTGCGATTCGTGTTTTAAATCATAAAAAATTGGCGTTGCCCCCAAAAGCTTTGTAACAGAACTATAGGTTGGATAGCCGGGATTTGGAATAAGTACAGCATCTCCTTCATTGAGATATGCCATCGAAATATGCATAATTCCTTCTTTACTCCCCATGAGAGGGAGAATTTCAGATTCAGAATTCAATTCTACACCATAATTATTTTTATAAAAATCAGAAATAGCTATTCTCAGTTCTGGCAACCCTTGATAACTCTGATATTTGTGCGCGGTAACATCTGAAAGGCTAGTGTTGAGCGCTTCAACCACTCGTGGTGGTGGTGGTAAATCTGGACTTCCTATCCCCAAATTAATTACTGGTTTACCATTTGATAAGAGCGTGCGTACTTCTTTCAATTTTCTTGAAAAATAATACTCCTCCACGGTATGTAATCGTTGGGCTACACTACTCATTGTTTAGCATTTTTATATTCTCCTAAAACTTTAAATTCTTCAGCCATAATGGTCATAATGGACTTTGCTTTTTCATAATCTTCATAGGTATCAAAAGTTACGTCCACGAAAAAAGCATATTTCCAAGGTGTATCAATTTTTGGCAAAGACTGTATTTTCGTCAAGTTCAATTTGCAGTCACTCATCACATTTAGCATGGCAGCTAAACTTCCTCTTTTGTGGTCTAACATAAATTTTAATGAGGCTTTATTAATCTTTGCAGATGAATTTTGGTGGCGTTCTACAATGACAAATCGGGTTTCGTTTTGCTTGATCGTTTGAATGCTTTTGGCTAAAATTTTCAATTGATAAATTTCGGCTGCGGCTTCGCTTGCAATGGCTGCAATGCCCACAAGCTGCTGATCATGAATTCGTCTCGCCACTTCTGCAGTATCACTATCCTCTACCAATTTGATATGTGGATATTGATCAAAAAACACTTTACACTGCAATAAAGCCATTGGATGCGAGTGAACTTCATTAATATCCATAATATTTTGGCCAGATAGCGCCATTAAATTATGTTGTACATCCAAATAATACTCGCCTGTAATATAAAGCTCATTGACGTCTATCAATGCATAATTTGGAATAATTGAACCTGCAATAGAATTTTCAAGTGCCATGATTGCTGCATCAGCTTTGTGTTGAGCAAGACTTCTCACCACTTCGTTAAATGTTAAAAAAGGTAAGGTTTCAACAGCGTTCAAAAAATAATTTTGTGAAACGATATCATGAAACGATCCTTGAATTCCTTGTATGGCAACTTTTTTAATCATAAAAAAAAATCTCGGCTTTTGGACCGAGACTTACATTTAAATTTATTGTTTAAAATTATACGAACAAAGTCTCGTTCTTTCCACTAAAAAAGAAATAGAACCAGCTATATGTTGTATAATTTGTGTGTTTCATTGTTGATAATGAACGGCTAAAGTAAATATTTTTTTTTCAAAACAAAATTGAATTTTATTTTTTTTAAAATCTGAAGAGAGTTTTCGACAATTCTAAAATAAAATAGGTTAAAATTGAAGAATATTTATTTTTTAGATGATTTTTTGAAATAGACTCAATCAATTTATAAAGATCAAAGATCCTGTATAGAGTACTGATACATCTACATTTGGTGGCTCATTAACAGAGATTAAATTTCCTGTACTGCGCAATACTCCACTCAAAGACTGAACAGGATACACAGTAATATCATGACTACTACGATGAGAAATTTCAACGTCCTGTGCCAAAAGATTGGCGCCAAAAAAAGCTGTTGTCCCAGAGTAAAACCCCACAAAGAGAGTGTCTGTGCTCCCTGAAATAAAAAATTGGGAGATGTTATTCGAAATAACACTTACGCTTTCATTCTGGACATGTAAATTAAAATCCCCAGAACTTATATTATCTTGATTAAAATTTTCAGAAATCAATTTTAGATTTGGAAATGTCAGTATACCTTCCGATTTGATGGTGTATTGTGTATTGCTTCGTATTTCTTTAAGATTTGGGGTTGTTACAAAAATTTTTGTTGGCGCATAGTTTCGCACCCAATTGCATTGATTATTATCATTAAGCGTCAATAAACCAGAGTTATCAATGGTATAATTTATATCAGAAATCAAATGCTCACCTGATTCTATTTTAAGGTGATATTCCGAACCTTGTAAAAGAAATAGTTCTATATTTTCATTGGCTAAAATTCGATCAAATGGATCAATATTATGTTCTATTGTTGTCAAATCTCCAGCAATTTGAATACAATTCGGAGCATTATCTTTGGCACAAGATAACACTAGAAAGATTATACTATAAAAAAGAAATATTCTCATAATCGTATTCCAAGACTAAATTCTAAGGCTTCAGCTTTTGCCGTATGTGATTTTAAAGTTGCACTCACAAACCATTTTGATGACAAATAATACTTCATTCCAATTCTATTGTACACACGCCCTTCAAAATCAAAAGGAGAATATACATAATACCCCAATTGTGTTTGCACTGAAAATCTTCCAAAAAGAAGTTCGTGTCCAACATAAACCCCAATACGTTTGTAATCTAAATCATGAGCAATATTATTTTCTGGGTAGGCGACACTTTGATAATAAATGTATTCTTTTAAAAATTTTGAATTGAAATATTCGCCACCAATCATAACTAAACTCTTTGGATTTATGCGTTTTTCAGCAAAAGCTGAAAAGATATAAAAAGGAAACTGAGGCGTTCCTACCACATCACTTTGATTGACTCCAGTTCGAAAAATCAATCCAAACCTTATTTTTTTATTTATATCCTCATTGAAGGTTTCAATTTCTTTAGTTTCTTTATTGCTATCAAGAGCAGCGGTAAGGCCAACATTAAATGTAACGGAATTGATACTCGTATTTGGCGCCTTTATATTGGCATTGGATAAATGCAATAATGTTGCTCCAGCCTGTACGCCAATAGGACCAAAGATTTGAGGGCGGACATAATTAAGCATCAAATAAGTCCCACTCAATAAGTCAGAACCAAAAGCTATATTTTTTGGGTTTTTGAGTTTATCATAAGGATTTGTTGCATAAGAAATTCCTTGTGCAACACGTAGCATCAAACGTCTTTTTAAAAAGTAAAAATTGTAATGCCCATATACTCCATAAGACGAGCCAAGCATTGAATTATTGAAATTTTGAGCGACAAAAGAAGCTCCGAATTCGGGATAATTATACTGAGAATGCCAGATTTTTTCCCCAGAAACACGCTTATTCCAACCAATTATAAAACCATTGGGATGCCCTTGAATAAGATGAGTAATATTATCATTGTGGCGTGCAATATTCCCTGAATACATATTGACATCAATAAATGAACTAGAGTTTTCTTTTTGAGCATTACTCAAAAAAAATAGACATAAAAAAGTATATTTAAAGATGTGTTTTGTCATCATATAAGGCGTTGTAAAACTAATTAAATAACTCCGTAAAATCATATAAGCGAGAGAAAGATTTTTTTTTCATTTTATTATATATACATTTGCAATCGACTAATAGAGGATAAATTTGACCTGATTGCAACCTCATAAAAAAAAGCTAAAACAGCACAATTCCTTTTAGCTTGTTGCACTTATTTTTCCTCATAAATATAAATTATGAGTTATTTATTTACGTCCGAAAGTGTTTCTGAAGGTCACCCAGATAAGGTTGCAGACCAAATAAGTGATGCTATAATCGATCATTTTTTAGCTTTTGACCCGCAATCTAAAGTCGCTTGCGAAACTTTAGTAACAACAGGGCAAGTTGTTTTGGCAGGTGAAGTCAAATCTAAGACGTATTTGGATGTACAACAAATTGCAAGGGATACCATCAATAAAATTGGCTACACCAAAGGCGAATATATGTTTGATGGCAATTCGTGTGGCGTATTGTCTGCCATTCACGAGCAATCGGATGATATTAATAGAGGAGTAGACAAAGAAAATCCCGAAGAACAAGGTGCTGGAGATCAAGGCATGATGTTTGGTTATGCCACTAACGAAACTGAAAACTTTATGCCTTTGGCTTTAGATTTATCACATCTAATTTTAAAAGAATTAGCAGAATTACGCAGAGAACATAAAGAAATTACATATCTACGACCAGATTCCAAAAGTCAGGTTACTATTGAATATAGCGACGATAATGTGCCATTGCGCATTGATTCTATTGTAATTTCAACCCAACACGATGATTTTTCTGATGACGAAAAAGAAATGCTTGATACGATTAAAAAAGACATCAAAGCCATTTTGATTCCTCGAGTAATCTCAAAATTACCAAAGGCGACTCAAGCACTTTTTAATGATGATATTACTTACCACATCAACCCAACTGGAAAGTTTGTCATTGGTGGCCCTCATGGTGATACTGGACTTACAGGGCGCAAAATTATTGTAGACACCTACGGTGGAAAAGGTGCGCACGGTGGTGGTGCATTCTCTGGAAAAGACCCAAGTAAAGTAGACCGATCAGCGGCCTATGCGATGCGCCATATTGCCAAAAATATGGTTGCTGCAGGTGTATGTTCAGAAATTTTAGTACAAGTCAGTTATGCCATTGGTGTGGCAGAACCAATGGGTGTTTTTGTAGATACTTATGGTACGGCCAAAGTAGACCTTAGCGATGGGGCTATTGCACAAAAAATTACAGCGCTTTTTGACTTGCGCCCTGCAGCCATTGAACAACGTTTAAAATTACGCTCACCCATGTATAGCGAAACCGCTGCTTATGGACATATGGGGCGCACAAACAAAACTGTTGAAAAAGTATTTTATCTGCCCAATGGCGAAAAACAGGTGGTAGATGTAGAACTTTTTACTTGGGAAAAACTGGATTATACAGAAGCGATTAAAACTGCTTTTCAACTTTAAAAATTAGTGCTTTTAGATATAAAAAATGCCACGCAAAACGTGGCATTTATTTTTTTAAGACTTGTTTGAAGTTTATAACTCATAGCGGACCCGAAACGTTATAAAGCGCGGTTGAATAAAATATTCCGTTGCACTTACAGAAACTGTTCCTGCGCTACTTTGACTTTGTGCTCGAGTATCCAACAAGTTCGTCGCTTTAACCTCATATTCAAATTTTGAATCTTCATCTTTTCGGTAGGACAATGATGCATTCCAAAACTCAAAGGTGTTAATCGTGCCATTTTCATCACTAAAATCATTATATGAATAATCCGTTCTAAACGTAAAGGACTTTAAAAACAAAGCGTCCAATTCTACAGTTGGGCTTTTGGTAAAGAACTTAGTACTGTTCTGCCCTAAATTATTGTCTTGTATAGAATAACGATAACTTACATCTAAATTGGGTGCGGTACGGAAATTGGTACGCACTTGAGCTCTATAGGTTTGAGTGAAATTCTCATTAATCGATCGTCTATTTTGAATAAATTGATTGAATTTCGAGTAGTTAAAATTCGCTCTTAGAGTTCCACGAATTTTTCCAAACGTGCGCTGGAAACGCCCATTTGCAGTAACGCTTTCATCGGCAAATGGCGAGTTGAATGGCGAAGATACTCGAATCACACCACCTGGTTGAAATATAGATTCTGTACGAATATTATCGATACTTTTATTATAGTTTATACTCGCAAATACATTAGTATAATTGAACATATTAAAGCTGTAATAAAATAAATTTATATTGTGAGACAATGCATTTTCCAGGGCAGGATTTCCAGAAAACAACGCATTGTAATTATTTAATACCAATCCACTAGCAAAATTTGAAACATCTGTAAACTGCGTTTGCATGCTGTATGTTAGGTTTAGAGTTTCACTCTTTTTGAGTTGTACAATGACATTCAAATCTGGTAAAAATCTAAAGAAATTATCCGTTGTTTTTTGACCAAACTGAGTATTATTGACATTGTACAAATGTGCCGAAACACCTGGTGTAATTGTGAAAATTCCTGTTTTGAGGCGATAGTGAAGCCCCAAATAAATATCAGAAAAATTATAATCAATAGCATTAACATCCTGTCCATCATTAATTGTCGGTGTGGTATCTAACTGAGAATTGTCATCTAAGAATTGAAAAATATTAGAATCAAACTTTTGGTGACTTAAAATAGTTCCAAGAGTAAAATTGATATTACTCTTTTTATTCAAAATATTCCAATAGTCCAATTTGGCATCCAATTGGTTGGACTTAACACGTTTTTCTTGAGCTAAATTATAATTGCTTTGATTATCATCTAAGCCCAAATTGGCAGCTGTACCACCATAGTTAAGTTTATCCTCTAGAATGGCATTGTAAAATGGATCTTCGTCCTTAATGACATGTTGAGCTTCAAGGGCAAAAATATTATTCTCATTCAAAGTGTAATAATAATTCAAGTTCTGACTTACATTGTAAGGGGTTGTTTCTTCTAATTGATCGATATTGTTGTTAATAGATGAGAAAAAACGTTGGTCTTGTTCGCTTTTGGACATTTGACCAAAAATATCATACTCCATTTGATTGTTGGCATTGGGCTGATATTTCGTTGATAATTTCAGCATTCCCAAGTTATTTTCTTGAACAGTATTGCTTTCAGTTCTTTCGTCTGGAATATTCAAATCTGGATTGGTATATTGAATGGTTCTATTTTCCTGTAGTTCATTTTTACTGTTAGAAAAAATGGCAAATCCGCCCAAATCCAGTGTTTTCTTTGGAGACCAGCTAAAGTTAGTAGCTGCAAATTTTGTATTGATATCTTTTGCGCGGTTGTTTTGAAGTGTTAAAAATCCAATATCATTACTCCCCAAATTAATATTTGTTCCACTGCTTAAACTTGGCCTTTTGAATCCTCCTGTAAAATTAAAATAATCTCTTCTACTGAAAGCAACTTCACCAATATTGTTTAAATCTCCAATAAAATTGATGCTATAATCTGGGCTGTAATAAAATAATTTTGGTTGTGCCAAATAGAGCGTCTTGCTGTCGGAATCACCAGCGCCAGCCGTTACATTCCCAAACCAAAAGTTCTTTTTACCCTCCTTCAACTTTATGTTTATGGCAACATTATTTTGATTATTGGTCACTCCACCAAGCTGACTCACTTCAGAATAGTTCTTTAAAACTTGAACTTTATCTACCGCATTTGATGGGATATTTTTTGTGGCTAATTTTGAATCACCATCAAAAAAGTCCTTACCCTCTACCATAAGCTTTGTGACAACCTTACCTTCAACCTCAACTTGACCATCGTCATTGATTTCTACACCAGGCAAGTTTTCCAAAATATCTTCTAATTTCCGCTCCGTTCCTTTATTAAAAGAATCCGCATTGTACACCAGTGTATCCCCGCTAATGGTAACGGGCATTTCGTAGGTGAGTTCAACCTCATCCAAGGCATTATCTTCTTGTAAAGTAAAATTTTGTGTGACATTTGATTCTCCAGAATCAAAAGTCTGAGTCATGGATTTCATTCCAATATAACTGACTTGGATAGAATAGGTTGTATTTTTTTTCAAATCTAATCGATACTTTCCCTCGTCGTTTGTGATACCATAAGAATCCAAAGCGCTAGTGGCTTTATTGATAGCAATTACATTGGCTAGTTCTAATGGGTTGCCCAATGAATCTTTGACAAATCCTTCCAATTTTACTTGAGAAAAGGACAATCCAAAAAAGAACAACAAAAGCGTGCTTAAGTAATATTTCATTATCTAATTTTTTTATTAAAAGTGGTAATTATTTTCGTCTTCTATTTCCTCGACCACGGTACATCTCTCGCATTTCCTCCATTTTTTTCTTGACCGTAGCATTGTAATCGGAACGAGAAATAACTTTGCCTTTTTCAGGGGCTTGGATTTCAATTTTTTGTTGAGGATTTAACGTAATTTTATTGCACAATATTGTTGTACGATCAGCATTAACTTCAAGAATTAATCCTGGCAATCCCCAATATTCTCCTGGACCTTGGTTTACAGGAATTTGAGGTGTATACCACGCTGTAACTTCAACTGTTTTTGGAATTTCAATATCGTCTGAAATAGACGTTGTTTTCGTAGAATCAGTTTTTATTTCTTTGTTTTCCTCTTTTTTACGCCCTTTTCCTCTCATACTTCTCCAATCAAATTCATCAACTGTTTTTTTAGCTGTTGCTTTCATACACAAATATTGACCAATTTGCTTTGTTTCAGACCCTAGCTTCCAATCAAGTTTTTGCAAAGAATCTGTAATTAAAAATTGTCTTCCAAAAAACTCTTGATCTTGTATAAATTGTTGTGACTTCACATTTTTGTATTGTGGCCCTGCTGCAAAACTATTGCCCCACATTCCAAAACCGCGCTGCCCTGGTGCTTCCAAAACTTCCTCCTCCTTAAAAATAGAAGCCTGTTTATCAAACGTCAAAATGTAGGTTTTTTCAAACATACTACGCATACGGTCCATTATTTGTTTTTTCTGAGCTTCACTCATTTGTTGACCACCCCAACTGTCCATATCAGGACTAGTTTTGGACATGTAGTAAGCCTTTCCTTGAAAATCTTGAGCAAAAATAAATGTGCTACAGATTATTAGTGTAAAAATAATGGTGTGTTTAAAAGTCATTTTGGTTTTTTTGAATGTGATGCAAATTTACATTTTGTTTTATATGGTGGCGTTAAATAATTCACAAAAGGAATCAACCGCCAATACGAATCTCAATACCCTCTTTATCGGAACCTCTTCCCCTATACTGTTCGCTCATCTCTTCCATCTTTTTCAGCATAATTGAGTCGTATTCCTCTTGTGTAACTTGTTTCCCTTTTTTTGGCTCAGAAATTTCTATTGCTTTTTTGGGATTGATAGTAATTTTACTACAAAGAATTGTCAAATCTCCGTCATTGACTTCCAAAATAAGACCTGGTAATCCTTGATAACTTTCTGGACCATTGCTCACTGGAATTTGTGGTGTATACCATGCCGTAACGGTTATTGTTTTCATCACAGGTGCAGCTGTAGGCTCTTCCTCTTTTTGTTCTTCGCCACTACTACTAAATGTCATCATTGACTCTTCTATTTCTTTGGTATACGTTGCCTTGTAGCAAGTATAATTGCCAATGTTTTTAGTATCGCTGTGCAGTTCCCACTCAATTGGCTTCAAACGGTCTTTAATTATAAATTGCTTTCCAAAAGTTTCCTTTTGATTTGTAATTGATTGATTTTTAATGTCTTTAAATAAAACATCCGATCCACCATCAGATGAAATAAAAATCATATGACTACCTGTTGATGGTGGCGCCAGTGCTTCGTCTTCTTTATAAACAGATGTGTTCTTGTCGAATGTAAGAATGAAAGTTTTTTGGAATTCTTTTTTCAGCATATCCATAATTTGCTTTTGCATTTCCCCTCCTCCAACTTGTGTGCTATCAATTTTAAGGTCCAACTTACGTTGAGTTTTGTATGTCGCTACACCTTGAAAATCTTGAGCAAACAATGAAAATGTAGAACATAAAAGAAATAATAAAAGTCGAAATAATGCATTCATGATAAAATCAATTTGAGTTAAAAAAATGTTTTCGATATATAAGACGACTCAATTTGAAAAATGTAACAGAATTTAATTTTATTTTTTTGTACTTTTCCAACAATGAAAATTTTCAACTTATTTTTAATCTTGCTGATTTTCAATGCAGCACAATCTCAACAGTCCACTGAAGCTCATTTTGTAAAAAAAACAAAGGCAGATTGGGAACAATTTTTTGGGGTAGATCAATTTGATGCATTGTATTTCATTGAAGATGAAACACTTTACAAAAAACAAAAAAATAAAATTCAATCCTACAGTAATTTGCAATTAGGGAAAATTTATTATGTTCAGGTATTTAATACCTTAAAAATTGTAGCTTTTCACAAAGATCAAAATACAGTTGTTTTATTGGATAATCGCTTGGCAGAATTATCTGAAATCAATTTTAATACCACCACCCCATACCGATTAATTAACAACGTAGCATTAGGAAGCGATACAACGTTTTGGATATTCAATACCTTGACATTGCAACTTGAGTTATTTGATTATGAAACGAGTAAAACAAAACTCAATACCATACCACTAGACGATAAAGCATTGGTAATTAACAGCAATTACAACAATCTATATGCGCTAACGTCTTCATATTTTTATCAATTTAATTATACAGGGAGTTTGATCGACAAAATCAAACACGATGGATTTGAAGATTTTAAGTTGATGAATGGGGGGTTTTTATTTAAAAAGAATAATATTATCTACTATAAATCCTCAAACAGCAATGAATTTCATATTTTAGAAATTCCAAAAAATTTAATTAAACAGTTTTTTGCAATGAATCAAACCTTGTATATTTATGACGGGGAATTTCTCAACCATTACCAACTTAAAAAAGATTAAATTATGCACATTGCAATTGCAGGAAATATTGGCGCTGGAAAAACGACTTTGACACAATTATTGGCAAAACATTACAAATGGGAAGCTCAGCTTGAAGATGTTGTCGATAATCCATATTTGGATGATTTTTATAACCAAATGGAACGCTGGAGCTTCAATCTTCAGGTTTACTTTTTAAACAGTAGATTTCGACAGGTTTTACAAATTCGTAAAAGTGGAAAAGATATTATTCAAGATCGAACAATTTATGAAGATGCCAATATTTTTGCGCCAAACTTACATGCAATGGGGCTAATGACTAACAGAGATTTTGAGAATTACAGTTCTTTATTCAATTTGATGGAAAGCTTGGTGGAAGCTCCAGACCTGCTTATTTATTTGCGTAGTTCAATTCCAAATTTGGTGAGCCAAATTCAAAAGCGTGGGAGAGATTATGAAAACTCCATTAGTATTGATTACCTCAGCCGACTCAACGAACGCTACGAAGCTTGGATTCACAATTATAAAAAAGGTCGTCTTCTTATTATTGATGTAGATGACTTAGACTTTGTGGAAAACAAAGAAGACTTAGGTGGAATTATTACCAAAATTGATGCTGAAATTAATGGACTTTTTTAAAAATTCAAATACATTATAAAAACAAAAAAACCACATTGAAAAGTTCAATGTGGTTTTTTTTGTGAATAAAGAAATTTATTTTTTCTTAACTTCTTTTATTCTATCTTCTATAAGTTTTTCAACTTCGTCTTCGGTTCCGTAGTATGATTTTTTTACAATGGTTTCAACACCATTTTGAGTTGTAACACTTGTAATACTTGCTGTAGCATATTCTGAATCATCCGTATCAATAGAAACATTGATCTCCACTTCTTGAGTGTTCATAGCTGTTGCTTTTTCCGAATGCCCCCCTAAGATTGGTGCAATCACTAATCCAATAAGACAAGTCAGTTTGATCAAAATATTCATTGAAGGTCCAGACGTATCTTTGAATGGATCACCAACGGTATCTCCAGTAACTGCTGCTTTGTGGGCATCAGAACCTTTGTAAGTCATTTCACCATTAATTTCTACTCCTGCTTCAAAAGATTTTTTGGCATTATCCCAAGCACCACCGGCATTGTTTTGAAAAATTGCCCAAAGTACACCTGAAACAGTAACTCCAGCCATATATCCTCCAAGCATTTCTGCTACTAGTTTATGGTTGTCTGAATAAATCAATAATCCAACTAGAACAATTAAAATTGGGAAACCAATCGTTAACAGCCCTGGTAATAACATTTGCCTAAGAGAAGCTTTTGTAGAGATATCTACACATTTGTCATACTCTGGTTTTCCAGTTCCTTCCATAATACCAGGAATCTCTTTAAACTGACGTCTTACTTCTTCGACCATCTCCATGGCTGCTTTTCCAACAGAGCTCATGGCCAATGCAGAAAATACAACCGGAACCATTCCCCCTACAAAAAGCATCGCAAGAACTGGTGCCTTAAATATGTTAATCCCATCAATTTCTGTAAACGTTACATAAGCTGCAAATAAAGCGAGTGCTGTAAGTGCCGCAGAGGCAATAGCAAAACCTTTTCCAGTTGCTGCAGTGGTGTTCCCTACAGAATCTAAAATGTCTGTACGCTCACGAACAATTGGTTCTTGTTCACTCATTTCTGCAATACCTCCTGCGTTGTCTGCAATAGGTCCAAATGCATCAATAGCCAGTTGCATTGCTGTTGTAGCCATCATTGCAGAAGCTGCCATCGCTACACCATAGAAACCAGCAAAAGCGTATGAAGCCCAAATGGCAATTGCAAATAATAATACAGAAGAAAATGTAGAAATCATTCCTGTTGCAAGACCTGCAATAATGTTGGTTGCAGCCCCAGTACTTGATTGCTGTACAATGTTTAATATTGGTTTTTTACCAAGTCCTGTGTAATATTCTGTAAATGACGAAATTGCACCACCAACAACGAGTCCAACTAAGGTTGCATAAAATACACGGAGAGCAGAAATGTCTTTTAGTCCTTCTCCATAAAATTCCATTTGCATCGTTTCTGGCAGCATCCAAGTAACCAAGCCGAAACTTGCAACACCGACCAAGACAATAGATGTCCAGTTCCCAATGTTAAGTGCTTTTTGTACTTCTGCTTCATTAGCATCGTTAGAATTGATCTTTACAAGAAGTGTTCCCATAATTGAAATGATAATTCCAACACCTGCTATTGCCATTGGCAATAAAATAGGTCCAATACCACCAAAAGCGTCTGAGATACTCCCACCCATATCTTTAATAATATAGTTCCCTAAGACCATCGCCGCTAAAACCGTTGCTACATAAGATCCAAAAAGATCGGCACCCATACCAGCTACATCACCTACATTGTCTCCAACATTATCTGCAATGGTTGCAGGATTTCGAGGATCATCTTCAGGAATACCAGCTTCAACTTTACCTACCAAATCGGCACCTACATCAGCTGCTTTAGTATAAATACCTCCACCCACACGAGCAAAAAGTGCAATTGATTCTGCACCTAATGAAAACCCAGCAAGAGTTTCAAGAACAATAGTCATGTCTGCGGTATTAGTCCAAACACCGTCCATGAACAATTGGAAAAATAAAATAAAAAATGCCGATAAACCTAATACAGCCAACCCTGCAACACCAAGTCCCATTACTGTTCCACCGCCAAAAGAAATCTTCAATGCTTCAGGAAGACTTGTTTTTGCTGCTTGTGTTGTTCTTACATTGGTTTTTGTTGCTATACGCATTCCAATATTTCCAGCTACTGCAGAAAAAACAGCGCCAATAACAAAAGCTAATATAATGAGATAGCTTGTTGTTTCTACAACAGAAGCCACTCCAGCAAGCACGATACTTGCTCCAATAACAAAATATGTAAGTAGCTTATATTCTGCCTTTAAGAATGCTAATGCTCCTACATAAATATGATCAGAAATTTCTTTCATTTTTCCATCTCCAGCATCTTGTTTCAAAACTGAAACTCTTTTGGCCCACATGTAGAGCAAACCTAGAGCTGCCATTGCAATAGGCATATATATCATCAATGATTCCATAATTTAAATTTAATTGATTTTAAAGGCCACAAATGTAGTGAATTGAATAAGAATAGAAAAACTATTTTTTCTTACCTATGACCTGATTTTATTTATTTGTATAATACTTTTTTTACAGCTTTTACAACATCGTTACTGTTTGGCAACCATTCTTCTAATAGAACAGGTGAATATGGTGCTGGAGTATCTGCTGTATTAATTTTTATAATTGGTGCATCCAAATAATCAAATGCTTTTTGCTGTACTTGATAAGTAATTTCTGTTGAAACATTTCCAAATGGCCATGCTTCTTCCAAAATAACAAGTCGATTTGTTTTTTTAACAGATTCTAAAATTGAATTGATATCCAGTGGGCGTACAGTTCTTAGGTCAATAACTTCACATGAAATACCCTCTTTTTCTAATTCGTCAGCAGCTTTGTAAGCCTCTTTTATAATTTTACCGAATGAAACAACCGTTACATCTGATCCTGTACGTTTGATTTCTGCAACACCAATAGGTAAAATGTATTCTCCTTCTGGAACTTCACCCTTATCCCCATACATTTGCTCACTTTCCATAAAAATAACAGGGTCGTCATCACGAATCGCGGCTTTCAGAAGCCCTTTTGCATCGTATGGATTAGATGGAACAATGACTTTTAGCCCTGGACAGTTTGCATACCAACTCTCAAAAGCCTGAGAGTGTGTAGCAGCCAATTGCCCTGCGGACGCGGTTGGCCCTCTAAAAACAATTGGACATTTGAACTGACCTCCAGACATTTGTCTGATTTTGGCCGCATTATTTATAATTTGATCAATTCCAACAAGGGAAAAGTTAAAAGTCATAAACTCTACAATGGGTCTATTTCCTGTCATTGTAGACCCTACGGCAATTCCTGCAAAACCAAGCTCAGCAATAGGAGTATCTATGACTCGCTTCTCACCAAACTCGTCTAACATTCCTTTGGAAGCCTTGTATGCACCATTATATTCTGCAACTTCCTCACCCATCAAGTATATACTTTCATCACGACGCATTTCTTCGCTCATGGCCTCACAAATTGCTTCTCTAAATTGAATTGTTTTCATTAACTGATTTTTGATGGTGCAAAAATAACAATAATGTATAATAATAATTACATCATTTGTTTAAAATTTCCTATGCATGCATAGGAAATATGAACTTTTTTTGTACCTTCGTCTTGATATTTAATCCAAACACTAAAAAAATACCCAAACAATGAAAATATTAGTATGTATAAGTCATGTCCCTGATACGACCTCAAAAATAAATTTCACAAACGATAATACAACTTTTGATACCAATGGGGTTCAATTTGTAATCAATCCCAACGATGAGTTTGGCTTAACAAGAGCTATGTGGTTTAAAGAAAAACAAAATGCAACCGTAGATGTTGTAAATGTCGGAGGGCCCGAAACAGAATCAACGTTAAGGAAAGCTTTGGCCATTGGTGCCGATGCTGCTTACAGGGTAAATACCCCTCCAACAGATGGATTTGCTGTAGCCAAAGAGCTCACAAAAGTGGCACAAGACGGTGGTTATGACTTAATCATTGCTGGCCGAGAATCCATAGACTACAATGGTGGTATGGTACCAGGAATGATGGCAGCAGCCTTGGGAGCAAGCTTTGTTAATAATTGTATTGCTCTTGAAATTGAAGGTGAAAAAGCAACCGCGGTTCGGGAAATAGACGGAGGAAAAGAAACACTAACAAGCGCTTTACCACTTGTTATTGGTGGACAAAAAGGCCTTGTTGAAGAAAGCGACCTTAAAATTCCCAACATGCGAGGCATTATGATGGCAAGAAAAAAGCCACTAACGATACTCGAACCTTCTGAAAATAAAACATTTACAGCATCTGTCCATTTTGAAAAACCTGCACCAAAAGGTGCTATTAAAATGGTTGATGCCGATAATATTGATGAACTTATTGACCTTTTGCACAACGAAGCAAAAGTCATCTAAAACAAAAACATATGTCTGTACTCGTATATATAGAATCCGATAATGGAACCATTAAAAAAGCGGCTTTAGAAGTTGCTTCTTATGGGCGTGCTTTGGCCAATACACTCAACACAAGTTTGAGTGCTATTATTTTCTCTTCAGAAAACAGTGAATTGCTGGGAACTTACGGAGTTGATAAAGTATTAACGGTAGATTTTTCTGGAAAATTTAATGCAAAAATTTATGCTGATATCATTACACAAGCAGCACAAAAAGAACAAGCAAGCGTAGTGGTATTGAGTAGTAGCGCAGATAGTCGCTACCTTGCGCCAATGCTTTCTGTTGGGCTAGATGCCGGATATGTTCCAAATGTAATTGAGCTTCCAACACAAACACAGCCATTTACAGTAAAAAGGAGTGTATTCAGCAATAAAGCATTTTGTGAAACAGAAATAGCAACGGAAGTCAAAATTATTGGACTTTCCAATAATGCTTTTGGACTAGTAGAACATGCTGTTTCTCAACAGACCGAATCTTTTTCTCCTAACATTATAGCATCAGAAATTACTGTTGAAAATATTGATAAAGCCGCTAATAAAGTTTCTATTGCAGATGCAGAAACTGTAGTCTCTGCAGGTAGAGGGCTAAAAGGTCCAGAAAATTGGAACATGATTGAAGAGCTTGCCGAAGTTTTGGGTGCTGCTACAGCATGTTCAAAACCTGTTTCTGATCTTGGATGGAGACCTCACAGCGAACATGTTGGACAAACAGGAAAACCTGTGGCAAGCAACCTTTATATTGCTATTGGAATTTCTGGAGCAATACAGCATTTGGCAGGAATAAATTCTTCCAAAGTAAAAGTAGTCATCAACACTGATCCGGAAGCTCCATTTTTTAAGGCAGCTGATTATGGAATTGTTGGAGATGCCTTTGAAGTGGTTCCAAAATTGACAGAAAAACTCAAAGATTTTAAGGCTCAGAACGCATAAAAATCCTTATCCCATATCATTTATAACTAGTTTTTGATTTAATTTATTAAAACTAAAAGACTTAAGTTTGGTATTTTAGGAATTAAAACTGTTATTTGTTACTGCAAATAATGAGTCTTGTTCGTCTAAATATAAAAGGTATTTCATACAGTCAAACGCAAAGCGGTGCTTATGCTTTGATTCTCAGCGAAGTAGACGGAGAACGAAAGCTGCCAATTGTTATTGGAGCATTTGAAGCTCAATCTATTGCTATTGCTTTAGAAAAAGATATTCGACCACCTAGACCTTTAACTCATGATTTATTCAAAAACTTTTCAGACCGTTTCAATATAATTGTTAAACAAGTAATCATTCATAAACTTGTAGACGGTGTGTTTTATGCTTCACTAATATGTGAAAGCGAAGGAAAAGAAGAAATTATTGATGCCCGAACTAGCGACGCCATTGCTCTTGCTTTACGTTTTTCTGCACCGATTTTCACTTATAAAAACATTCTAGAAAAAGCAGGAATAATTCTCAAAATTAATCCTGAAGAAAATGAGGAAAAAAAGGATAATCCAATGGTTTTTGAAGAAGCATCATTCGAATCTGCAGCAGAAGATTTAAATCCAGAACTTGAATATAAAAACTTATCTTTACAAGAATTAGAAGAATTACTACAAAAAGCAGTACAAGAAGAGGACTATGAAAAAGCTGCTAAACTAAGAGATGAAATCTCAAAACGATAACCAACATAACAAATGAAAAAAAATGTATTCCTATTTATTTTACTTTTCAGTCAAATTGCAATAGGTCAAGACAGCTCAAGTCAAATAATTGAAAGTCAAGGGTTTAGCGTAGACAGCTTACTCAGAGGAGGCCTTGGAATGCTTGTTCTTTTAGGTATTTCAATTCTATTAAGCACAAACAGAAAAGCCATTAACTGGAGAACTGTAGGCTTCGGATTATCGGCTCAACTCATACTTGCAATTGCGGTTTTGAAAATAAATTTTGTCCAGAAAATTTTTAAAAGTATTGGGGGATTATTCCTCGCCGTTCTTGACTTTACACAAAAAGGAACAGAGTTTCTTTTCGCTGCATTTAGCACAGGAAAAATTGATACATCGCTAAACACTTTTGCCATATCAATACTTCCCACTATTATCTTCTTTTCAGCATTAACGTCACTATTGTTTTACTTAGGAATCATTCAAAAAGTAGTAAAAATATTTGCATGGTTTCTAACAAAATTATTACAAGTTTCAGGGGCAGAGAGTTTGAGTGTTGCTGGAAATATATTTTTAGGACAAACAGAAGCACCACTAATGATTAAAGCGTATTTAGAAAAAATGAATCGCTCAGAAATTCTTTTGGTGATGATTGGTGGAATGGCCACGGTAGCTGGAGGAGTATTAGCTGCATATATTGGGTTTTTAGGAGGAGAAGATGAAGTTCTTAGGCAATATTATGCCAAGCACTTATTAACAGCCTCTGTAATGGCGGCGCCTGGCGCAATAGTAATTTCAAAAATCTTGTATCCTCAAACTGAAGCCATCAACAACGATATTGCTGTTTCTCAAGAAAAAGTAGGCTCAAATGTTCTTGACGCTATCGCAAATGGAACTACAGAAGGACTAAAACTCGCTTTCAATATTGGTGCTATGCTATTGGTTTTTTTAGCTTTTATTGCCATGATTAATGGCATTTTGGGATGGTTAGGCGATTTTGGAGGATTAAATGAATGGGTTCAGGCCAACACACCTTATCAAGAATTTTCGCTAGAATTTATTCTTGGATATGCCTTTGCCCCGCTCATGTGGCTCATTGGAATTGCAAAAGAAGATGTTGCGCTCATGGGACAACTGCTAGGAATAAAACTTGCCGCTAGTGAATTTGTAGGGTATATCCAACTAGCAGACTTGAAAAACCCACTAGAGCTTGTACACCTAAAACATGAAAAATCGATTGTAATGGCTACCTATATGCTATGTGGTTTTGCCAATTTTGCTTCCATAGGAATTCAAGTAGGAGGTATTGGTTCACTAGCACCAGGGCAAAGAAAAACACTCTCAGAACTAGGAATGAAAGCTCTTATTGGAGGAACTATAGCGTCTCTTTTGTCTGCAACAATAGCAGGTCTTATTATTGGATAATAATTTCGTTAATAACTTTTAAAATTATTACCCCTAGTGACTTTACATTCATCACTACATTAATTATTTTTATTCATTATAATTTACTTTATATATGAAGCAATATCTTGACCTAGTAAACCATGTTTTGGAACATGGAAACGAAAAAGGAGACCGCACAGGAACTGGAACAAAAAGTGTTTTTGGATATCAAATGCGCTTCGATTTGAGTGAGGGTTTTCCTATGGTTACTACAAAAAAACTCCACCTAAAATCCATTATCCACGAATTGTTGTGGTTCCTTAAAGGAGATACAAACACAAAATATTTAATAGATAATGGCGTTCGAATATGGAACGAATGGGCAGATGAGAATGGGGAGCTTGGCCCTGTATATGGCCATCAATGGCGCAATTGGAACAGTGACGAAATTGACCAAATTCAATCTGTTATAGACACCTTAAAAACAAACCCTAATAGCAGAAGAATGTTGGTTTCTGCATGGAACCCCTCCGTGTTACCTGACACCTCAAAATCATTTTCAGATAATGTTGCAGAAGGTAAAGCAGCCCTCCCGCCCTGCCATGCCTTTTTTCAATTTTATGTACATGAAGGAAAACTGTCTTGCCAATTGTATCAACGTAGTGCAGACATATTTTTGGGAGTTCCTTTTAATATAGCGTCATACGCCTTGTTTACCATGATGATGGCACAAGTTTGTGGATATCAAGCTGGTGAATTTATACATACCTTTGGAGATGCCCATATCTATAATAATCATATTGAACAACTAGAATTGCAACGCTCCAGAGAACCGCGACCTTTACCAAAAATGATTCTTAATACCGAAGTGGACAATATTTTCGACTTCACTTTTGATGACTTTACTCTTGTTGATTACGACCCACACCCACACATCAAAGGGAAAGTTGCTATATAATTTCAACTGAAAACATTATTTTTGCGGACTAAGTTTATACCATTGATTACAAAAAAACATCAAATATTGACCATAATTGTGGCCGTTTCAGAAAATCAAGTAATTGGCAAAGACAATGATTTGATTTGGAATTTGAGTTTAGATTTGAAACGATTTAAAGCCCTAACTTCTGGACACTTTATTATTATGGGGCGAAAAACTTTTGAGAGTTTTCCAAGGACTTTACCTAATCGAACCCATGTCGTCATTACACGTCAAAAGAATTATAAGGCCCCCGAAGGTGTTTTGGTAGTTAACTCATTAGAAAAAGCTATTGAAATTTCAAAAAATGATCCACAGCCCTACATTATTGGTGGTGGTGAAATTTATAAACAAGCTTTAAATGTTGCCGATAAAATTGAACTTACACGAGTACACGCCAATTTTGAAGGTGATACATTTTTTCCAGAAATTGATTTAAAAGTGTGGAAAGAAATTAGCAAAGAACACATAAAAAAAGACGATAAACACGCTTGTGATTTTAGCTTTATAACATATACAAAACAACAAAATTAATTGAAATGAACGCATATATTTTTCCAGGTCAGGGCGCACAATTTCCAGGAATGGGGCAAGAACTATATCAGCAATCTTCTGTAGCAAAAACAATGTTTGAACAGGCAAATTCAATCCTTGGTTTTGAAATTACAAAAATCATGTTTGAAGGAACTCCAGACGATTTGAAGCAAACCAATGTGACGCAACCCGCCATATTTCTTCATTCTGTAGTTTTGGCAAAAAGTATGGGTAGCCATTTCAAACCAGAAATGGTCGCCGGACATTCTTTGGGTGAATTTTCTGCTTTGGTTGCCAATAATACTTTGAGTTTCGAGCAAGGCTTAACACTTGTTGCTCAACGTGCAGATGCGATGCAAAAAGCATGTGAATCCACAGAAGGTACAATGGCCGCCGTATTAGGTTTGGAAAATGATATTGTTGAAACAGTCTGTAATAGTATTGATGGTGTTGTTGTAGCTGCAAACTATAATTGCCCAGGACAATTGGTCATTTCTGGCGCAATCGAACCAATTCATAAAGCTTGTGAGATTTTGAAGGAAAAAGGGGCAAGACGGGCATTGGTCTTGCCTGTTGGAGGGGCATTTCACTCCCCACTAATGGAGCCTGCAAGAGAGCAATTAGCTGCGGCTATTGAAGACACAACATTCAACACTCCTGACTGTCCAATTTATCAAAATGTAACCGCCTGTGCCGTTCAAGACACTTTAGACATAAAAAAGAATTTGATGGCGCAATTGACATCCCCTGTACGATGGACTCAATCTGTGGATCAAATGTTAAAAGACGGTGCTCAAAACTTTACTGAAGTAGGTCCTGGAAAAGTCTTACAAGGTCTAGTTAAAAAAATCAATAGAGAGACCAACACTAGCGCTGCATCGCTATAAAGCCAGAATTCATGAACAAAAGAGTAGGATACATCATCTTTTTGGTTTTACTAAATATTGGTCTCGATCAATATTCAAAACACCTTGTAAGAGCAGAAGTTTTACCAGGCTCACGCACTGAAATTGTAGGTAAATTACTACAACTGATGAATGTGGAAAACTCTGGTGCTTTTTTGGGAATTGGAAGTGATTCTCACCCAACAATAAAACTCATTTTTCTCTTAATTTTACCTGTAATCGTACTTGGTGTTGTGCTCTATTATCTCCTTACAAATCGTTCTCTAGATCGTATTTCTGTAATAGGTTTTAGTTGTGTTGCAGGCGGTGGTATTGCAAATTTGTATGACCGCTTTGTATATGGATCTGTTACTGACTTTTTATTTATGGATTTTAGTTTTGTACAAACTGGTATTTTTAATGTTGCAGATTTATCAGTAACATCAGGTATGATTTTGTTAATCATTGCTTCATATCGACAAAAAAGAAAAAGCGAAATGTAATTTCGTAGATTAGTTTTTATAAATAACGCCGTCTTTCATTACAAAACTTATACGCTCCATTGCAGAAATATCTTGCAATGGGTTTGAATCGGTAGCAACAATATCCGCAACAAAATTAGGTTTGATTTGGCCTAACTCATCAGCAAGACCCAAGACTTTAGCGTTTGTAATTGTCGCCGATTGAATGGCCTCCATGGGTGGCATACCAACCTCTACCATATAACCAAACTCCTTAGCATTTTGTCCATGAGGAAATACACCAGCATCTGTTCCAAAGGCAATTTTGACGCCGCGTTTATAAGCTTTAGCAAAAGTACTTTGAATTTTTGGCCCAATTTCTAACGCTTTTGGGACTATAATTTCTGGATAAAATCCATCAATTTTGGCATTTTCTGCAACTGCTTTTCCTGCAGTAATTGTTGGCACAAAGTAAGTCCCATATTGCTTCATGAGGTCCATTGTTTTGTAACTCATTTTAGTGCCATGTTCAATGGTTGTTACGCCTCCAATAACAGCACGTTGCATGCCTTCATCGCCGTGGGCATGTGCCGCTACTATCATTCCATAATCCTTAGCCGTTTCGCATATAGCTCTAACCTCTTCTAGTGTGAATTGTGGGTTTTGTCCATTTTTTGCAACACTCAAAACACCACCAGTTGCTGTAATTTTTATATTATCGGCACCATTTTTATACCTTTGACGCACTGCTTTTCTAGCTTCATCTGGGCTGTTTATTACTCCTTGTTCCGGACCAGGATCGCCCATTAAAAGTTTTTTTCTTCCATTGGTAGGATCGGCGTGTCCACCTGTTGTTGCAATGGCTTTTCCAGCAGTGAAAATCCTTGGCCCTACAATGGTATTGTTGTTTATGGCATTTCTAAGCGCAATATTAACACCTGTTCCGCCTAAATCTCTAACCGTTGTAAATCCTGCCAAAAGTGTTATTTCTGCATAATTTACAGATTTGAATGCTACATCGGCTTCATTAGCTGTGAATTGATCCATATAACGTGCCGGATTGTATTCATTCTCTAGGTGTACATGCATATCAATCAACCCTGGCATTACTGTTTTTGATTTTAAATCAACAACGGTATCATTTGGATCATCAGATGTTATATAGCCATTTTCAATGGATTTAATTTTATACTTGGAAATTACAATTGTTTTTTCTGTAAATACTTCTCCCTTTTCGGTATCAATAAGTTGTCCGCAATGCAAATAGATATCTTGAGCAAAACCCAAAAAGATTTGAGAGAGAAAAAATAAGACTATAAAATTTTTCATAGTATTGTTATTTATGATAAAAACTCTAAAACAGAAGTCGTAATAAATTCAATTTGACTATTATCTAATTCTGTATGCATTGGCAATGAGATCACTTCTTTAGATAATTGATTTGTGACTTTAAAATCCGCGTCATTGTACCGTTTATCTACATAAGCTTTTTGCTTGTGCAAAGGAATTGGATAATATACGCCACAAGGTATTCCTTTGGAATTCAAATGCGCAACCAATGCATCTCGATCTGTATTTTTAAGTTTTAAAGTATATTGATGAAAAACATGACAATCGCAGCTTTCGCATATGGTGTCACATCCATTTCCAGCTTTTGGGGTTTCTATGTTTGGATGGTTTTTAAAAGCCGCATTGTATTTTCTAGCGGCATTTTGTCGTGCTTTATTGTAGTTATCTAAATGAGGTAATTTAGCATCCAATACTGCAGCTTGAATAGAGTCTAATCTAGAATTAACTCCTACAACATCATGGTGATATCTTTTGTACATTCCATGATTTACAATCCCTCGAATCGTATGAGCTAAATCATCGTTGTTGGTGAAAATTGCACCCCCATCACCATAGCACCCTAAGTTTTTTGATGGAAAAAAAGAAGTTGAAGCGACATCACCAATGGTTCCCGCTTTGGTCTTTGTTCCATTTGATGACGTATATGTAGCACCTATGGCTTGAGCGTTGTCTTCAATAACATACAAGTTATGTTTTTTTGCAAGTGATAAAATGGCGTCCATATTGGCGCATTGCCCAAATAAATGCACAGGCACAATTGCTTTTGTTCTTGGTGTAATTGCTTTTTCAATTGCGTCTACATCAATATTAAAATGCTCAGAATCAACATCAACAAGAACAGGCGTTAGCCCTAAAAGTGCAATAACTTCTACGGTGGCGGCAAATGTAAAATCTGCAGTAATAACCTCATCTCCAGGTTTAAGTCCCAACCCCATCATTGCAATTTGTAAAGCGTCGGTCCCATTGGCGCAAGGAATCACATGTTTTACTCCTAAATATTCTTCTAGGTTTTTTTGAAATTCCTTGACTTTAGGTCCATTGATAAAGGATGTTGTATCAATCACCTCTTGAATGGAAGTATTAACTTGATCTTTGATCGTGGCATATTGACCTTTTAGATCGACCATTTGAATTTTTTTCATATCGCTTTTTATCAGAAAATATATTGATTTTTTGCGTCACAAAAATACAAAAATAGCTTTGGGCAAATGCTAAAATTAAGATAAAGAATGTATTTTTGTTCTTAAATTACAACATATTGTTAGGTATCTATAATCTTATTACTGCATTTATTAAGCTTTTACTTCCTATTGCAGGAAGGTTCAATACGAAATTGAAAAAAGGTATAGATGGGCGCAAAAAGACTTTTGAAACTCTCCAAAACAATATTAAAAAAGAAGATACTGTTTTTTGGTTCCATTGTGCTTCACTAGGGGAATATGAACAAGGGCTGCCTGTATTTGAAAAACTTAAATCTAAATATCCTAAAGCAAAAATTGTGCTTTCATTTTTCTCGCCCTCTGGATACGAAGTTCGAAAAGAAAACCCATTAACTTCTATTGTGGTGTATTTGCCTTTGGACTCCAAAAGAAACGCTGAAATATTTTTAAAACTTGTTAATCCAAAACTAGTTGTTTTTGTAAAATATGACTTATGGCCAAATTACCTGAAAGCACTAAAAAATCACTCCTCAAAAGTTGTTTTAATCTCTGCGTTATTGAGATCTCATCAACATTTTTTTAGATTTTATGGCAAATCATTTCAAAAATTATTTTTCAGTTTTGAGCACATTTTTACTCAAAATAGTGAATCAAAAGAATTATTAAAATCAATAGGGTATTTTGATGTTACTGAGTCAAATGACACCCGCTTTGATCGTGTTTCGAATCAATTGATACAAAACAACTCACTCCCATATCTAGAAGATTTTATAGACAATAAGTTGTGTGTAGTTGCTGGAAGCACCTGGGCAGAAGATGAAAACATACTAATCCCTTATATTCAAAAAGCTGACAAATCAACTAAATTTATAATTGCGCCACATTCGATAAATAAACAAGGAATAAAAAGATTGAAGGAAGCTTTAGGAGATAAAGCGGTTTTATTTTCTAAGTATCAAAAAGCATCCCTTTCAGAAAAACAAGTTTTTATTGTTGACACCATTGGAATCCTCTCCAAGATTTATAATTATGCTGATATCGCTTATATTGGCGGTGGTATGGGCTCTAGCGGATTGCACAATACACTTGAAGCTGCTGTTTTTGGTGTTCCGATTATTATTGGCAAAAACTACGATAAATTCCCTGAGGCAAAAGAAATGTTAGAGCGGGGAGGACTTTTTAGTGTTGGAAATTATAAAACTTTTAAAACAACTTTAGATAAGTTTATTATTGATGCAGTCTATAGAGGAAAATGTGGGGAAATAAACAAGATTTATATTGAAGATAATAAAGGAGCTACTTCTAAAATTATAGACAGACTTACGCTTCTACTTAAAGATTAGGCGTTTTATAAACTTTGATATAATCAATAATAAATTCTTGAGGAAAAATAGAATCATCGACTTCAAATCCGCCAAAGTACCCTCCAACTGCTAAATTTAGAATGAGATAAAAAGGCTTGTCAAATGGCCATGTTTCGGGGGATTTATCTTCAGGAGCAAAAGTGTATACATTTTTGTCATCTACAAAAAATTGAATTTGATTTTCATTCCATTGCATTTTGTAGGTGTGGAATCCATCCTCAATATCATCAAATAAAGAAATTTCTGTGTTTTTGGAGACCCCATAACTGTCTGATGTATGAAGGGTTGTGTGAATTTTTCCAGGCATTCTACCAACATACTCCATAATATCAATTTCTCCACAGTTTGGCCAAGAATTTTCTTCAATATCATGACCAAGCATCCAAATCGCTGGCCATACCCCCGAGCCTTTAGGAAGTTTCGCTTTAACCTCAACAGTGCCATATTGAAATTCAATTTTATCTTTTGTTGTAATCCGTCCTGAATAATAATGTTCCCCTTCTTTTGTTGCTCTAATAACTAATTTTTCATCACGAACAAATATATTCTCTTTTGTATAATGCTGGTATTCTTTGTTCCCCCAGCCACATAATTCTGGACATCCATTTCCTAAGTCATAATTCCAATACTTTAAATCCAAAAAAGACTGCTCAAAATTATCATTAAAAATAATACGTTTACCAGGATTATTTTCTGGTTTTTGAAAAAAAGTAAATGCAAGTATGAGTAAAATTCTAAAAATCATCATAAGCTAAAGTTTGTACTTAAATCTGCTGTTGAGTCTACTCCTACAAAAACAGAAAATTCACCAGTCTGTAAAGTGAAATCTCCATTATTATCATAAAAACCAAGTTCTTTTTCAGTGAGTAAAAATTGCACTGTTTTTGTCGCGCCTGGCTTCAGATTAATCAATTCAAAACCCTTTAAATTTCGAACCGCTTGAGCAGGACGTGCAAAATGATCCTTTACATAAAGTTGAACAACCTCTTTTCCTTCAAGGTTTCCAGTATTAGTTACTTCTACACTAACTTCAATAGAAGTATCCGTTTGACTTTGAATTTTTAAATTTTTATATTTAAAAGTGGTATAACTTAGTCCATATCCAAAAGGATATAGAGGTGTGTTTTCTTCATCTTGATAATGCGTCCAAAAGACTTCTCCTGGAGATGGTAAAGTTGGCCTTCCAGTACTTTTATAATTGTAATAAATTGGCACTTGACCTACATCTCTTGGAAATGTCATAGGTAATTTCCCACTTGGATTGTAATCACCATACAGGACTTGAGCGATTGCATTTCCACTTTGCGAACCCAATTGCCAAGCTTCAACAATTGCAGGAATATGTTTATTAGCCCAATTTAAAACCAAAGGTCTGCCATTATTTAAAACAAGAACAATGTTTTTATTGACGTTATAAACTGCTTCAAGTAATTCTTGTTGTAATCCAGGAAGTCCAATATTTGTTCTGCTTCGTCCTTCTCCACTTTGAAGGCCATGTTCTCCTAAAACCATAACGACAACGTCAGATGTTTTAGCAAGTTTCAAAGCAGCATCAAAATCACTTTTATCTGTGGTGTTGATTTTTAATTCTTTTGCAAATTCTAACGCTCCAATATTCAATTTTGTACCAACAGAAAATTCAACGTTATTCCCAGAATAAGATTTTAATCCCTCAAGAACTGAAACTGCAGAATTCTTCTCTGCTGCTAATATCCAATTGCCTAGGGGACTTGTTTTGTCATTAGCAAGGTCGCCAATCAATGCAATATTTAACCCTTCTTTTTTTAGAGGTAATATTTGATTTTGATTTTTTAAAAGTACGATTGACTTTTTGGCCATATCTAAACTGGCATCATGAAGATTTTGATTGCCCAAAATTTTATTTTCTCGTGACAAATCACAGTATTTGTAAGGGTCGTCAAAAAGACCAAGTTCAAATTTTACACGTAATATTCTTCGTGCAGCATCATCAATAAGTTTTTCATCAACAATACCCGATTTTACTAAATCTGCTAAATTTTCTACATAGGCAAGCGATTGCATATCCATATCAGAACCTGCTTCTACCGCCAATTGAGCCGCTTCTTTTTCATCTTTAGCATAACCATGTTCTACCATTTCTTCAATTGATCCCCAATCAGAAACAACAAATCCATCAAAATTCCAATCTCTTTTTAGAATATCGCGCTGAAGAAATTTACTACCTGTAGCGGGAACACCATTAAATTGACTAAATGAATTCATAAAAGTACGAACACCGGCATCAATAGTAGCCTTAAAAGGAGGCATAATAACATTGTGTAAGGTTTGAGTTCCTACATCAACAGTGTTGTATTCTTTTCCTGATTCGGTAAATCCATATCCAGCAAAGTGTTTTGCACAAGCTGCAATTGTTGATGGATTTGATAGATCGTCCCCTTGAAATCCTTTGACTCTCGCAAATGCAATTTTAGACCCTAAATAGGGGTCCTCTCCACCGCCTTCCATC